>Ga0070695_100000028_pt1 | contig 53880 bp, 63 predicted proteins | sample KBSK1252metaG_FD_65471 | JGI IMG/M metagenome (GOLD analysis project Ga0070695, IMG submission 65471) | Corn, switchgrass and miscanthus rhizosphere microbial communities from Kellogg Biological Station, Michigan, USA - KBS K1-25-2 metaG | ecosystem: Host-associated > Plants > Roots >...
GTCCAGCCGACCGCGTAGCAGAAGGCGCTCGTCCGCTCGCGGCCGGAGTTGGCGGCCAGCGTCTCGCAGACCTCGACGAAGTCGGAGGCGGTGCAGCCGCACGTCTCGGCGACGAACTCGGGCGTGTAGCGCGCGTAGTGCTTCTTGAGCAGCTGGAGCACGCAGCGCGGATGCTGCATCGTCTCGTCCTCCGAGGGAGGCTCGCCGTGGCGGAGCCCGCCCCCGTGGCCGCCGTGGCCCGACGCCTCGCCCTTCGTGGGCTTGAAGCCCTGCTCGCGCTGCCCCGCCGAGCCGTGGATCTCCATGCCGTCGTACATCCAGCTCTCGACGCTGTACTCCCTCTCGTCCGGGTCCCAGCCGGAGAAGAGGCCGTCGAGCTCTTCGGTGTCGGCGAACTCCTCGTTGATGATCACGGGGGCGTTCGTGTAGTGCTCGACGTACTCTCGGAAGTAGAGATCGTTCTGGAGGATGTAGTTGGCGATGCCGCCGAGGAAGGCGATGTCGCTACCGGCGCGGATGCCGACGTGCTTCGTCGCCATCGCGCTCGTCCGTGTGAAGCGCGGGTCGACGTGGATGACCTTCGCGCCGCGCTCCCTGGCCTCCATCACCCACTGGAATCCCACCGGGTGGTTCTCGGCCATGTTCGAGCCCATGATCACGATGCAGTCCGAGTTCTGCAGGTCCTGCTGGAAGGTCGTGGCCCCGCCTCGTCCGAACGAGGTGCCCAGACTGGGCACCGTGGAGCTGTGTCATATACGGGCCTGGTTCTCGACCTGGACGACGCCGAGGGCCGTCATCAGCTTCTTGATGAGGTAGTTCTCCTCGTTGTCCAGGGTGGCGCCGCCGAGGTTGCCGATCGCCATCGTCCGGTTCGCGGGGTTGCCGTCCTCGGTCTTCCACTCCCAGTTGTCGGCGCGCGTCGAGATGATCCGGTCGGCGATCATCTCCATCGCGTCCTCGAGCGAGAGCTCCTCCCACTGGGTGCCGTACGGCCTCCGGTACTTGACCTTGTATTCGCGCAGCGGGCTCTGCACGTAACTCTTCGAGGCCTGGCCCTTCGGGCAGAGGCGGCCACGCGAGATCGGCGACGCCGGGTCGCCTTCGATGTGGGTGACGTCGCCGCCCTTGACGTAGACGAGCTGCCCACAGCCGACCGCGCAGTAGGGACAGACCGACTGGACGACGTGCTCGGCCTCGTCGATGCGCGGCGTGAGCTTCTGCGACCGGGGCGACTGAACGGCTCTGCCCAGCCCGAGCGGATCCCCCTCCCGAAACTGTCGCAGCGCGGGCCACGACTCGAGCAGCTTGCCGAGCGCCATCGATTGCTCCTTTCCGAACTGCGAGGGCAAGTAAACGGGAGGCGATGTACCGAGGTTTTCTGCCCGCGTCGGGTGGAGAGTAGAACGTAGTACGAACTAATACGGACTACCAATGCAGAAAGGGGTCGGTGCTGTATGAGCACGATCGATGAGCGCCGAGAGCGCGCTTCAACAGGCGTCGCGCTCCACGACGAAGAGGCGTGGCGCGACGGTTTCGCACGCCCGCGCGTGTTCCTCCAACCGATCGCGGCACCTTCCGCGCTCGGGCTCGCGGGCTTCTCGGTTGCGACGCTGATGGTCTCCCTGATCCAGGCGGGATGGCTCGGTCACTGGTCGGATATGGGCGTTGTCGGACTCTTTGCGATGACGTTCGGCGGCATCGCGCAGTTCGCGGCGGGCATGTGGTCCTACCGCGCGCGCGACGTCGTGGCGACGCTCGCGCACGGGATGTGGGGATCGTTCTGGATCGCCTTCGGGCTCCTCCAGATCCTCATCCTCACCGGGAAGATCCCGGCGCCCGTTCCGGGCGCGGCAAACGACGCTCTCGGGCTGTGGTTCTTCGGCCTCGCGTACATGACCGGAATTGCGGCCGTTGCGGCGACCATGGAGAGCATCGGAATCGCGGCCGTCCTCTGGACGCTCGCGGTCGGCTCGGGCCTGTCCTCCGCCGGCTGGTTCATTTCCGGGATCGGCAACGGCTGGCTTGGCGCCGGCGGCGTCCTGTTCGTCATCTCGGCAGGGCTCGCCGCGTACATGGTCCTGGCGATGTCGCTGACGGCGATGACGAAGCGGACGATCCTGCCGACCGGGAAGTTCAAGAAGGACGCGAACATCCCAGGCCGGCAGCTACTCGAGACGGTCGAGCTTCCTTGGGCGGAGCCGGGGATCAAGCAAGGCCAGTAGCACAGCACGAACATCGCCCGAGGAACGAGGGCCCGCCCCGTGGCGGGCCCTCGTCCTGCCGGGACGATTCGCGCTGTCGTCAAGCGGGGATACGCGCCGCGTGAAGCACCTCGTCGTGTGGGCCGTCTGGTGGGTTGCCCTGTTCTTCCTCTGGTTCCTCCTGGTCGGTCAGTGGAACCGCGAACAGGTGGTGGCTGCCGCGATCGCGGCGACGATTGCCGGAAGCGCGGCGGAGTTTGCGCGCTCGCGCACCGGCTTCGCCGCGCCTTTGCCGCTTCGCGTCCTGGCCGACGTGCCTCAGGCGCTCGGCATGGTGGTCGTCGACTTCGGGATCCTCGCCTGGGCGCTGCTCGTGAGCATCGCACGTCGCCGGATCGTGCGCGGAGAGCTCGTCTCGCGCGAGCTCCCGGCCGGAAGCTGGGTCACACGCGGAACCGGTCCGCGCGCCTGGACGGTCCTCATCGCGTCGTACAGCCCGAACGCGTACGTGGTCCGCGTCGACCCGGAAGAGCGTCACGTCCTGCTTCACGATCTCGTGCCGAACCGCAAGTCGGAGAGCCCGGTTTGAACGCCTTCCTCATCGCCGCCACCGTCCTGCTCGCGGCGCTCGCGCCGTTGCTCGCCGCGGCCTCCCTGCGACGGCCGATCGACGGGCTCGTAGCCCTCGAAACGGCGGGAGCGGTGACGACCCTCACGCTGCTCTGTCTCTCCGTGGGCCTCGGCGAGACGATCTTCTTCACGGTGGCGATCGTCGCCGCTGTTGCGTGCTTGATCGGCGGCTTCGTGGTCGTTCGCTTCCTGGGCCGCTGGACCTGATGCATGCGTCGGATCTGGCCGTCGACGTTCTCCTCGGGCTCGGCGTAGTCGCCGAGCTGCTCTGCGTCGCCGGCGTCGTCGCAATGCGGACGACCCTCGACCGGCTCCACTACGCGAGTGCGGCGACGAGCGTGCCCGCGGTGCTCGTTCTCGCCGCAGCGCTCGTCCGCGAGCACATGTCTGCTGGCGGCCTGCAGGCGATCGCGGCGGTCGGCCTGCTTTTCCTCCTCAACCCTGCGCTCGTGATCCTGACCGCGCACGCGGCGCTGCGCAGCGACGAGCCGGAGGACGGCTAATGCTGCTCGGGACGCTCGTCCCGCTCCAGGCCGTCGCTTTCGCTCTCGTCGCGCTCGGCGCTCCGCTCGTCGTCCTCACGCGCGACCCCCTTAGACAGGCGCTCGTGAACGGCATTTACGGCGTCTCGCTCGTCTGCCTGTTCGTCGTGCTCCAGGCGCCGGATCCGGCGCTCTCCATGCTTGTCGTCTCGGGGATCGGTTACCCGCTCGTGATCCTGGCGGCGATCACTCGGGTGCGCGGGCACGAGCGCACCGAGCAGAAGAAGGACGGGGAGCAATGAGCAGGCGGATGCGGATGCTCGTCCTCGGGCCCGCGCTGCTCGGTCTCGGCGCGCTCTTCGCTTGGGCGATCGCGGGACTGCCGGCTTTCGGCGACTACCGGGGGCCGTACGGTTTCGTCCTCAACCGGGTCGTCGTCCCGCTGCGGCACACGACGAACGTCGTGATGGGGACGACGTTCGACGTGCGCGGGCTCGACACGATGGGGGAGGAGTTCATCCTCTACGCGGCGCTCGTCGGCGTGACGCTGCTGCTGCGCGACGAGACACGTTCGAGGCAGGCGGAACGCAGGACCAGCAGGCTCGACGACGACGCGGTCCGGCTCGTCGGCGTGGCCATGATCGGCGGCGGGCTCCTCGTCGCCCTCTGGCTCATGGCCTTCGGCTACATCACGCCCGGCGGAGGCTTCCAGGGCGGCGTGCTCGCCGCGGGCGCAGTGCTGCTCCTCTACCTCGTGGGCAGTCACCGCGACTACAGGCCGTTCCGCAACGAGCATTTCCTGGATCCGCTGGAAGCCGTCGGCGCCGGCGGCTACATCGTCATCGGCCTGGCGGCGCTCGTCTCGGGCACCGCGTTCCTCACGAACCTCTTCGGGCTCGGCACGACCGGGACGCTGGTGTCGAGCGGCAGCATCGCACTCCTCAACTGGGCTTCGGCGATCGCCGTGAGCTGCGCGATGGTGCTCCTCTTCGCGGAGTTCCTCGAGACCTACGTCGTCCCGCTCGAGCCGGAGGACGCCGCGTCGTGAGCTTTCTCCCGTACGTCGTGGCGGCGTGGATCTGCCTCGTCGGGATCGCAGGCATGGCTACGAGCCGGAACCTGATCCATCTCGCGGTCTGCCTGACCGTCACGCAGTCGTCGAGCTACGTCCTCCTGCTCTCGGTCGGCTACGTCAAGCATGGGAAAGCGCCGATCTTCGTCGGGACGAAGGTCGGCTCAACCGCCGCGGATCCGGTCGTGCAGGCGCTCACGCTCACCGACGTCGTCGTCAGTGTCGCGGTGATCGCGCTCATCCTCGCGCTGGCGCTCGACGCGCACCGCCTCTCGGGGAGTGTCGATCCGGACGGCATCGCCGACATCTCGGGATGACCTGGATCCCTCCCCTTCTCGTGGCGATTCCGCTGCTCTCCGCTGCGGCGACGGCCGGCCTCGACCACATCACCCCGCGCCCGATCCAGGATGCGCTGGTCATCGGCGCAGCCACGGCGACGACCGCGCTCGCCTTCGTCCTGCTCTGGCATGCGGAGAGTCACGAGGTCGTCGAGTGGTTCGGCGGTTGGCGGCCGCACCATGGTGTTGCACTCGGGATCGACTTCGCGGTCGGACCGTTGGCGGCCGGAATGTGCGCCGTGATCGGCCTCGTGGTGACGCTCGCGCTCCTCTACTCGCTGACGTTCCTCCGCGAGGCGGCGCGGCTCTTCGACGCGCTGATGCTCGTGGCGCTCGGAGCGATGTGCGGTTTCGCGATGTCGGGCGACCTCTTCAACCTGTTCGTCTGGCTCGAGCTGATGGGCGTGGCGGCATTTGCCCTCACCGGATTCCAGGTGGAGCGGCTCGGCCCGGTGCAGGGCGCCGTCAACTTCGCGATCACGAACAGCCTCGGCGGCTACCTCTTCGCGATCGGAATCGCCCTGATCTATGCGCGGACGGGAGCGCTGAACCTCGCTCAGATCGGGACTTCCCTCTCGCACGGCCCGGCCGGCGGCCTCGTGATCGTCGCGATGACGCTCCTCCTCTGCGGCTTCCTCATCAAGGGCGCGGTCGTCCCGTTTCACCTCTGGGCGGCGGATGCGTACGCGGTGGCGCCGGCACCCGTCTGTGCCGTCCTCGGCGGCGTGATGACGGACATCGGGCTGATCGGCGTTGCGCGCCTTTACTGGTCGGTGTTCGCGGTGCCGTTCGGGCATGGGCACGGGGTGGGCGACGTGCTCCTCTGGCTCGGGATCGCGACGGCAGTGCTCGCGGGGACGATGGCGTTCCTGCAGCGGCACCTGAAGCGAATGCTCGCCTACTCGGTCGTCTGCCACATCGGGATCATGCTCGCGGGGATCGGCCTGCTCGACTCAGCGGGGCTCGCAGGCGCCGAGCTGATGTTCCTCGCCCACGCGCTACTCACGGCCGGGCTCTTCTTCGTCGCCGGCATCCTTCATGTCGACCACGCGCTGATCGACGAGCTGCACCTGCGTGGCCGCGGTCGCGGCTCATGGGTGCTCGCGGCCGCCTGGTTCGCCGGCACGGTCGGGCTCGTCGGCACGCCGTACGTCGGCATCTACCTCGGGCACGGGCTGATCGACGAAGGCGCCAGACCGTGGGTGCTCGCGCCGCTCTGGCTCGGCTCGGCCCTCGCGGGCGCTGCACTGCTGCGCGCGGGCGCCCGCATCTTCCTCGGCTGGGGAGACGCCGAGGAGGAGCTGCTCGGGCGGGCGATCGAGGAGGATCCGGTCGAGCGCGACGTTCTCCGGCCGCTGCTCGTCGGCGTCGCGCTCGTCGCCGTCGTCCTCGGCGTGGCGATCAGCATCGTGCCGGGGCTCGGGCAGCGCGCCGAGTACGCCGCGGAGCGTTTCCGTGACACGAGCGGCTACGCCGCGGCCGTCCTGCACGGCCGGGCGGTGACGCCGCCGGCGAGCCTTCCGGTTTCGATCCGCCACACGTCGCTCGAGTCGATCCTCTTCGCGACCGGCACGACGATCTTCGCCCTCGGGCTCGCCCTCGCCGGCCTCTATCGGAGCCGGCTGCCGCGGGGGATCTCTCGAGCAGCGAGTCGGACGCTGGCGCCGCCGATCCGCGTCCTCCACGCCCTACACAGTGGCGTGGTGGGCGATTACGTGACGTGGGTTGCCGTCGGTACCGCCGTCACCGGCGGCATCTGGGCGTTGCTTCTGCATGGGTAGCGACCACCGCGACGGTGTCGCTACCTTTGCGCAGTGGAGCGCGGGGAGATCCACGGGGGCAGAGGCGGCCTCGTCGAGCACGCCATCCCCGAAGAGGCCGAGGAGCTCTGGGCGGAGGACGGCGCCGAGCACGTCGGCTGGTTCTGCGTCCGCACCGATCCGTTCCCGTGTCCCGCGCCCGGCTGCGAGTTCGTCGCCGTGTTCATGACGGCGGCGCATCTCGTGCTCGTCTGGGAGGAACAGGACGACCCGAATCTGCTCCGCCATGCACAGCGCGCCAAGGAGGTCGGCCGCAACCCGCGGATCATCTCCTACGAGACCGACTACGGCCCGAGCGCGTCGTACTACGCGTGGGAGGCCGCCGGGCGGCCGGTGCACGGCGTCCGCGGCAAGTAACGCGTGGATCTGAGCCGGTTCGGCTCGGCCCCGGCGTGGTCGCTCGGAGTCGAGGAGGAGCTCATGCTCGTCGATGCCGAGACGCTCGAGCCCGCGCGCGACGGCTTCTCACGAGTTTTCGGCGAGGCGACGGAGCGGATCAAGCCCGAGCTGTTCGAGTCCTTCGTCGAGATCACGACCACCGTCGTCGAGACTCCGGAGGAGATCGAGGCCGAGCTCCGCGCGCTGCGGCTGGAGGTGACGGAGCGGGCGACCGAGCACGGGCTCGCCGTGCTCGCCGCGGGTTCACACCCGACGGCGCGCGGTCGTGTGCCGATCGTCCCGGTCGAGCGGTACGAGCGGATGAAGGCAGAGCTCGGGTCGCAGCTTTGTCGGCAGCTGGTCTGCGGGCTCCACGTCCACGTCTCCGTGCCGGATCCGGACACCTGTCTGCGCACCTTCGAAGGTGTCGTGCCGCGACTGCCCGGGCTCCTCGCCGCTTCAGCGAACTCGCCGTACTGGGACGGCGCCGACAGCGGCTGGCGGTCGATCCGCTCCCAGATCCTGCTCGAGATGCCGACCGGCGGTACGCCTCCCGTGCTGCGCACCTGGGACGACTGGCGGGCGGCGAGCCGCGACGACTCGACGCGCCGCCACTGGGACGCCTGGCCGCGGCCGGAGTACGGGACGCTCGAGGTGCGGGTCATGGACCAGCCGACCTCCCTGCGACGCACCTTGGACCTCGCGGCCGAGGTGCAGCGACTCGTGCGCGAGGCCGCAGACTCCGACGGTGAGCCGTTCGACCGCGGCGAGTACGAGGCGCTGCGTGACCTCGCCGGCCGCGAGGGCGGCGGACCGGAGGCCGAGCGCCAGCTCGAGCGCGGGCCCGAGGCTGCCGTGCGCGAGATCGCAGCCCTGACGTTAGGGTGAAGCCATGGCTACGCAGACCGAGACGATCCAGGTCGGCGGCGTCCGCTGCGAGCGGTGCGTGATGCGGCTGGCGCATGCCCTCGAGGGCCACGAGGGCCTCGAGAGCGCGAATGCGAACCTCATGGGTCAGGTCGCGCTCGCCTGGGACGACGAGCGGACGAGCCGCGACGCGATCGTCGAGCGGCTGACCAAGTCCGGCTTCCCCGAGCTGGCCGCGGTCTAGCTAACCCTCTTCGTCCCGCTCGCGGTCGGTCGGTACGCCGTGCAGCTGCTCGACGTCGGCCGGCTGGTCGCGAGGGCCTTCGCCGCGCTCGGTCGACGCGCCGTCTTCGAGCGAGGTGGGCTCGCTCTCAGGGTGCTCTTCGGTCTCAGGCGTCTCTTCCATGGCCCGCGCTTACCCGCCCGGGCGGAATAGCAACGTCCAAAGCGCCGTTTCGGGAGGGGATGGCGGCCGCTGGTACGGTTGATCACGTGGAGGCGGAGCCGGAGGACGGGCAGCGGCTCGCGACCGAGGCGCGTGATCGCGTTCGGTTCGAAGAGGACGCGCTCGCGCTCTCCGAGCAGGTCTATCGCGTCGCGCGGCACCTGGCGGGCTCCCGCGAGGAGGCCGACGACCTCGTGCAGGAGACATACGCGCGGGCGTTCCGCAGCTGGCGCTCGTTCCAGCCCGGCACGAACATGCGGGCGTGGCTGCTCCGCATCCTCACCAACCTCAACATCGACCGCGGGCGGCGGCAGCAGCGGGCCCCGCAGATGCAGCCGCTCGAAGCGAACGACTACTACCTCTACGACCGGCTCTCGGAGGACGGGGACGGAGTCACCGACGAGGAGCGGGTCGTGGAGCGACTCTCGCAAGACGACATCGTGACGGCGCTCTCGGCGGTGCCGCACGACTTTCGCGACGTGCTCGTGCTCGTCGATCTCGGCGACTTCAGCTACGCGGACGCGGCGCAGATCCTCGACATCCCGGTGGGCACAGTGATGTCGCGGCTGCATCGGGGGCGCCGCATCCTGAAGCGGGAGCTGGCCGAGTCGGCCCTGGAGGAGGCGACATGATGGACCCGTGCGCGCACTGTGAGGAGATGATGCAGCCGTACCTCGACCACGTCCTCACCGACGAGGAGATGGTCGCGGCGGAGGCACATCTCGCCGAGTGCGAAAAGTGCCGCAGGCGCTACCGCTTCGAGGAGAGCCTGCGGGTGTACGTGCGCAAGGCGGCCGACGAGCAGATGCCGGTGGAGCTCCGGCAAAAGCTCGCCGCGCTCAGGATTCCGCTCGAGTAGCGACGTCGACGTCGCCGGGCGGGGTCAGGTCGTCGCAGGCGACGAGCCTCGCGGGCAGCGATTTCGCGCCCTCGTCGGGGACGCCCTCCCAGATCGCGCGCGTGAGCAGGACTGGATGGAGGCGGACGCCACCGTAGGTCGCGGCGACCGTGTCGCCGCCTTCGGCCCGCCAATCCTCGATCACGCGGTCGACCGCCCGCGGGTCGAGGCCGGGGCCGTCGGCGAGTACGACGACCGCGGCCTCCGCTTCGGGCGGAAGAGCGGCGAGGCCGCAGCGAAGCGAGGCGCCGGGTCCGCGCGCCCAGTCGGAGCAATTGACGCTCTCCACCGGCAGCGGATGCGCTCCACTCACGACAACGATCCTGTCGACGGAGCTCTCCCGCAGAGCGGCGAGCACCTCCGGCAGCAGCTCGACCTGCTTGGGCGGATCCGTCCCGTAGCGGGACGAAGCGCCCGCCGCTAGGACGACGGCGGCGATCACTCGATCGCGGCGAGTGCACGGCGGACAAGCGCTTGCGCGAGCGGCACCTTCCACTCCGTCCGCGGAAGTGGGGTCGCCTTGTCGAGCTCGTCTGCGCTCTCGATTCGCCACGGGATCGGCGCGACGCCCGCCAACGCGATGCGCGTCGAGCCGCCCGCGTGGCGCGCCGCGGCGACGCCCACCTGCGGGAACGCCCACCGCTTGCGGTCCATCGCCTTGAGGTACGCGCTTGCCTCCACCGGCGGCAGCTCGACCTCGAGGATCAGTTCGCCGTCCTCGAGCGTCGTCGTCCGGCGGTCGCCATCGTCCGGGAGCCGGTACAGCTCTTCGATCTCCAGCTCGCGGCGGTTCGTCCGCAGCCGCGCGCCAAGCGCGACGAGCGCGGCCGCGACGTCGGAGGGGTGGGCCGAGGCGCAGAAGTCATTGGCGAAGATCGCGTGCTCGCGGTGCTCGCCCTCCCGCGCATGGCAGCGGTCGCCGCCGTGGAGGCGGCAGCGATAGCCGAGCCGCCAGTACCAGCAGCGCGTCGCCTGGAGGAGGTTGCCGCCGAGGGAGCCCATGCTCCGGAGCTGCGGCGACGCTGCGAGCCGGCACGCTTCGCGCAGCGCCTCGGGGATCGCCGGCTCGACTTCGAGCTCGGCGAGCGTCGTCCCGGCTCCGATCACCCCCTCCTGGACGCCGCGGGGCACGACGCCGCGCACGTCGACGAGCCGCTCCGCCTCGAGCAAGCCCTCGCGCAGCAGCGGCACGACCTCGGTCCCGCCGTGGACGACTACTCCGCCGTCGAGCTCCTCGACGCTAGACGGCCGCAGGAGCTCCACGCGGTTCCTTCTTTGCGGCGTCGCGCAGTGCGCGAAGCATCTCCTCACGGGAGATCGGCAGCTCGTGCACCTCGGCGCCGGTCGCGTCGCGGATCGCGTTCGCGATCGCGGCCGCGATGGGCACGATCGGCGGCTCGCCGAGCCCTTTCGAGCCGAGGTTCGTCAGGTGCTCGTCCGGCTTGTCGACGAACTCGCACACGATCTCCGGCACGTCGGCGATGGTCGGCATCCGGTAGGCGTCGAGCGACGTGGTGAGGACGCGCCCCGTCTCGGGATCGAGCAACCGCTCCTCAGAGAGCGTGTGACCGATGCCCTGGATCACCCCGCCCTCGACCTGGCTCGACGCGCCGAGCGGGTTGACGATGCGCCCGACGTCGTGGATCGCCGCGACGCGCTCGACGCGCACTTCGCCGGTCTCGACGTCGACCGCCACCTCGACGACGTGGACGCCGAAGGTGAGGACGCTCATCCCCGTCGGATTCGGGCCGCGTGCGCCCTTGCCGAGAATCTGCGACTCCTCGAGCAGGCCGACGACTTCCTCGACCGGCGTGTCCTTCGGCAGGCCTCGCTGCTCGGCGATGTCCTCGATCTGCTCGCGCGCGTCTGCCGCGGCGGCGCGCACCGCCGGCCCCATCGAGGGCGTCGTGGAAGAGCCGGCCGAGATCGAGGCGTACGGCCCGCGCGCCGAGTCGCCGAGCACGACCTCGACGTTCTCGAGCGGCACGCGCAGCTCCTCGGCTGCGATCTGCGCCATCGCCGTCCGCGTGCCGGTGCCGATGTCCTGCATCGCCGTGACCACGGTCGCGCGCCCGTTGGAGCCGAGGCGTACCCACGCGTAGGAGGGAGGCCCGCCGCCGCCGTACCAGATCTGGCTCGCCATTCCGACGCCGCGCTTCCAGACCGAGTCCGACCGCGCGCGCACCTCGTGGCGCCGCTCCCAGTGCGGCTCGGCCATGCGGTAACAGTCCTCGAGGTTCTTCGAGGAGAACGGCGTCCCCTCGTTCGACTCGGCGTAGTTCGAGCGTCGCAGCTCGAGCGGATCGATGTCGAGTCGCGCTGCCAGCTCTTCGATCAGGCACTCGAGACCGAACGTTCCCTCGGCGAAGCCCGGCGCACGAAACGCCTTCATCGGCGGCGTGTTGAGCTGCGCGGCGTGGGTGACCGTGCGGACGTTCTCGCAGGCGTAGAGGGCCCGCATCGGTCCTTCCGTGGGAGCGCTCCAGCCCGACCAACCGACGGAGTTCGTGAACTCGCCGTCGAGCGCCACGATCGTCCCGTCGCTGCGGGCGCCCGCACGAAGCCGCTGGATCGTCGAGTTGCGGTTGCCGGCCGACGTGTGCTCCTCGCGACGCGTGAGCGCGCAGCGCACCGGCCGCCCGGTCCGCTTCGCGAGCTCGGCTGCTACGAACGTGTACTCGTCGGGGCTGTTCTTCGAGCCGAAGCCGCCGCCCATGAACTCGCACACGACGCGCACCCTGTCCTCGGGCAGGCCCAGTGTCTCCGCGACCTCCTTCCGGATTCCCCAGATGTACTGCGTCGAGATGTAGACGTGGAGGGCGTCGCCCTGCCACTCGCAGGTCGCCTGGTGGGTCTCGAGCGAGTTGTGGAGGACGGTCTGCGTCCGGTAGGTGGCCTCGACGACCACGTCGGCCTCGGCGAACGCGCGGTCGACGTCGCCGCGCTCGGAGCGGCGCGCCTCGGCCGTGACGAGCCCGCGCCGGACGGCCTCCTCGGGATCGAGCACGACCTCGAGCTCTTCCCACTCGACGGCGATTGCGTCGACGGCGGCGCGAGCTTGCGCGAACGTGTCGGCCGCGACGGCGGCGACGGGCGCGCCGGCCCAACCTGCCTCCTCCTCCAGCCCGTGCGCCTCGCCCGGGCCGATCGCCGCGCGCACGCCCGGCAGCTCGAGCGCGGGAGCAAGGTCGATCCGGCGCACGCGCGCGTGCGCATGCGGAGAACGGAGCACGGCAGCATGGAGCATTCCCGGCAACTTGATGTCGGCCGTGTAACGCGCCTCGCCGCGCACACGCAGGGCGCCGTCCTGGCGGGGTGCCGGCCGGCCGACCACGGTGAGCGGCCCCTCGGGCCACTGCTCGAGCGGATCCTCCTCGACGACGAGCCACACCTCCTCGAAGCGTCCCTCGACCTCCTTCTCGGTGCGGATCAGCCTTGCCAACTGAGAATCGCCTCCTCGATCTTCGGGTACGTGCCGCAGCGGCAGATGTTTCCGGCCATCGCGTGACGGATCTCCTCGCGGGTCGGCTCGGGGTTCGCCGCGACGAGCGCGGCTGCCGAGACGACCTGGCCGGGCGTGCAGAAGCCGCACTGGACGGCGTCGGCGCGGACGAACGCCTCGACGAGCGGGTGCTCGCGGAGCCCCTCGATCGTCGTCACCTCGCCGTCGACCGCGTGCGCGAGCGTGATGCACGAGAGCCGCGGCACGCCGTCGACCTGGACGGTGCAGGCACCGCAGTGCCCCTCGTTGCACGCGACCTTCGTCCCCGTCAGGCCGAGCTCCTCCCGCAGAACCTGCGCGAGGCTCGTCCCGACGGGAGCGTCGAGGACGTGCTCGCCGCCGTTCACCGTGAGGCGCAGCTCGCTCATCCTGAGGTCACTGCCACGGTGTCGGCGATCTGAATCAAACGGACTGCCGTACGCGCGACGACGCGGCGCTCGTCCTCGTCGTCGGCCTCGGGCAGCGTGCGCCAGAGGTCGCGCGCGGCCTCGAGCAGCTCGCGGATCTGTCCCAGCTCGTCTTTGTGCGTGCCGTTCGGCTCCTCTGTCGCGTTGAGCGCCAGCCCGAGCGCGCCGAACGCGTCCGGCTGGCGAATGAAGAGGAGCGGCATCGCCATCGAGAGGTACTGGTGGATGCGCGCCTGCGCGAGCGGCTGTTCGAGGACGTGCGGTCCCTGCGGCTGCGACGGCTCGACCGGCTCCTCACCGGCCGCGATGCGGGCTGCGTTGCCGGCGAACACCGCCCGCAACTGGGCCTCGTCGAAGCCGCAGACGCGCGCGACCCGTAGGGACATCAGCAGCGAGCCGGGCTGCCCTCCGTACGGGTAGTCCGAGGCGTAGACGACCTGTTCCGGCGGGACGAGCCGCAGCAGGCCGAGCAGGTCGATCGCGCTCCACACCGAGGTGTCGAAGAAGACGCCGCGCTTGCCCGAGAAGCGCGAGGCGAGGTTGGCGAGGTCGGCGATGCCCGCGTGCGCCAGGATCAGCTGTACGCCGGGGTTCGCATCGACGAGGCGCTCGAGGCCGGCGGCGATCGGCGGGAGGCCCCGCCCGGCGTGGACGAGGATCGGCACGCCGCGCTCGGCAGCCAGGGCGAAGACGGGCGCGAGCCGCTCGTCGTTGAGGAGGAACTTCTGGGCTCGTGGGTGGAGCTTGATGCCGCGCGCGCCGAGGTCGAGGCAACGGCGGGCCTCCTCGATCGGGCTTTCGCCGAGGTCGAGGCGCACGAAGGGGATGAGTCGCCCCTCCGAGCCCGCGGCGAACTCCAGCGTCCGGTCGTTGCCGGCACTAAAGCCGGGGTGCCGGTCGGGCTCGTCGAGGCAGAACATGAACGCGCGCGAGATCCCGTACCGGTCCATACCGCCGAGGAGCTCTTCGGGCCGGCCGACCATCCCGTCGATGTCGGTGCCGAGGTGCGTGTGGGCGTCGAAGACGTCGAGGCCGGACGGGAGAGCGGCCTGGAGGCGCGTGTCCCACTCCGCGGCTACCTGTCCGGCTCGCTCCAGCGGTTCCATGCCCCGAATCTATAGAGGCAGTGCCGATTCCGTGTCGACTCCGCAAAGGACACTGTCGGCGGCGCGGAGCGAGCGGTAGCAAGGGAGCCGTCATGTCGTCCCTGATCGGAGGCTCCATGAAGCGCATCCACCTGCTCGTCCTGCTCTCCGCCCTTGCCCTTCCGCTCGCCGCGGCGCCGGCGAGCGGCAGCGGCTCGGGCAGCATCGTCGTCGGCGAGCTCTACGCGTCCGGCGGCAACAGCGGTGCGTTGTACGCCAACGACTACGTCGAGCTGTTCAACCGAGGCGCGGCTGCTGTCGCGATCGATGGTTGGACGCTCCAGTACGCCTCGGCCGCCAGCGCGACGTGGCAGATGACCGCGCTGAGTGGCTCAATCCCGGCGGGCGGCCGGTATCTCGTGCAGCTCGCCTCCGGCGGACTGAACGGAGCCGCGCTCCCGACCGCTGACGCAACAGGCACCTCGAATCTCGCGGCGACGGGAGGCAAGGTCGCGATCGTCGACAGCGCGACTGCGCTCGCGTGCGGTGCTTCCGCCGGAAGCTGCTCGAGCAGCGGCTCGATCGAGGATCTCGCCGGCTACGGCAGTGCGGCCGACTACGAGGGAAGCGGTGCCGCTGCGGTGCCGAGCTCGACGACGGCGATCGCCCGCGCGGGCGGCGGGTGCACCGACACCGACGACAACGCGGCGGACTTCGCCACCGGGGCTCCGAATCCGCTCAACTCCTCTACAACGGCAGCCGCTTGCTCGGGATCCGGTGGAGGCGGCGGTTCCCCCGGCGATGCGGACGTCACCGTCGACGTTCAACCGGCTATCTCGATCGCGCTCGACCACCCGACGCTGAGCTTCCCGGCAGCTGTGCCCGGGACGACGCCGGCTCCGCTCCCCGAGCACGTCACGGTGACGAGCAACGACCCGAGCGGCTACACGCTCAGCGTTCATCGGACGACGTTCGCGCCGCACGACCTGCCGCTCGGCATCGGCGTCGGTAGCGGAAGTCTCGCAGCGGTGCCGATCACTCCCGCTCCGGACCTGCTCCTGGCGACGACAAGCAGCGCAAGCGCAGCCTCGGGAGACATCTGGAACACGAGCGTCGGGTTCGTCTCGCCGCTGCCGGTCGTGCCCGCCGGGCACTACACGGCGACGCTGACCTACACGGTGATCGGCCGGTGAGACGCGCGCTCGCAGCGTTGGTTCTCGTGGCGGCCGCGGCATCCATCCCGGGTGCCGCGGCCGGCCGCGGCATCGAGCTCAGCGCGAGCCCGCTTCGCCTGACGCTCCGGGGCGCGTCCGCCACCGTCATCACGGTGCGGAATCCGGGCGGGAGGGCGCTGCGCGTCGATGTCTCCCGCGCGGGGTTCGCCCGCTCGCTCAGCAGCCGGGGCGACGTGCGATCGCCTGGCTTCGGGTGCGTCCGCGGCGATTGCGGATCGCGGCGGGCGCGAAGGCGACTCTCCGCGTCCTCGCAGCGCCCGGCGCGGGGGCCGCTCCCGGAGACCACCCGGCCGTCGTCCTCTTGACCACGCGGCCGGTCGGCGTCCATCACGTCCGGCTGCGGCTGCGCGTCGGAGTCATCGTCATCCTCCACGTTCGCGGCCGGATCGTGCGGCGCCTGGACGCGCGTTCGCTCACCATCCGTCGGGCGGGCTCCCGGCGCATGCTCGAGTTGCTCCTCGTCAATCGCGGCAACGTGACCGAGCGGCTCGGCGACGACAGGCTGCGGCTCCAGCTCCTGCGTCGCGGCCGAGTGTTTGCGACGCTGCGGCCCCGCGGCCGGGAACTCCTCCCGCGCAGCGTCAGTATCGCGAAGTTCGCCTACCGCGGACGCGTCCGCGGCGATGTGCTCGCTCGCGTCGAGGTGCGGCCGGTCGTGCACGGGACGCGGCGTTCGTTCCGCGTGCACCTGTGAGCGCTCGAGAGTGAGAGGGCCGGAGCCGATAGACGTCGCATGGACAGACGCGTCGTCTGGCTGTTCGTCGTCGTCGGCTCCACCCTCGGTGGGCTGGCGCCGGAAGCCTGGGGCGCGAGCGCGTTCGGACTTGCCTCGCTCGCCTTCGGCTGTCTCGGCGGTCTCGCCGGAATCTGGCTCGCCTTCCGACTGGCGGGCTAGGTGGCGAGAACCCGGCGGAGGAACTCCGGCTCCGGGACCGCTCCGTCCCAACGTGGCTCGCCGTCGACGACGATCCGCGGCACCGCCCACACCTGCATCTCCTGCGCGAGCTGCGGGAACTCGTTCGCCTCGATCGCGTTCGCAGTCACGCGCTCCGAGGCGTAGGCGAGCTTGTACGCCAGCAACACGGCCGGCGGGCAGTGCGGTCAGGTCGGGGTGACGAAGACGTCGAGCGCAAGGTCGCGTTCGAGCTCGGCAAGCGTCGCGAGCGAATCGGGACGCAGCGACGACTCCGCGCGTCCCGCCTCGACGATCGCACCCACGAGCGAGCCGAGCTCGTAGCCCCACGGCAACCCGTCGTAACGGACGCCCGCGTCGCGGCCGTCTGGGCGGATGGAGACCGCGGGAAAGCGCGGGAACCCCTCCGGCTTCTGCTCGACGCGGCACGTCACCCCGTCACCGAGCTCCGCGAGCCCCTCGCAGACCCGCACCATCTCCGCGCCGAAATCGACGTCGCGGGCACCGGCCTGCGGAGTCTCCTCGGGTCCGACCGCGACAAGAAGCTCGACGGGATGCTCGAGCTCGGCGAACCAGTCCCGCACCTTCGCCTCCTCCTCGGCGCGCAACAGCGCCACGGCTCTACCGCCCGTAGAGGTGGTCGATCGCCTGCTCGAGCTCGTCGAGCCGGGCCGCTCCGAAGGCGCGGATCGTCCCGTCCGAGTCGACGACGACGTTCGTCGGCACGCCGCGCACCCCGAGAGCGCCCGCGAGCTCGGCGCCGGGGTCGAGCAGGATCGGCCCCTTGATACCCCACATCTCGCAGAACCGCTCGACCTCGGGGCGCGGCTCCGTCCCTTCCCAGATGTCGACCAGCACGACTTCGAGGCCCGACCGGGCCGCCTCGCGAATGCGCAGCTCCTCGAGGAACGGCGCCTCCGCGTTGCACGGTCCTCACCAGGAGGCGAAGAAGTTGAGGATGTACTTCTTCTCGGCCCAGTCGTGGTTCGTCTTGCGCTCACCCGTCCAGTAGTCCTCGAGCGCGAACGCCGGCAGCTTGCCGCCGATGAACGTGCTCGGCTGCTCGAAAACGGGGGCCGGCGGCCGGGCCGCGAGCAGGTCCTCGACGATCGACATCGTCTGGCTGCCCGCGTTCGCCACCAGGATGCGGCCGTCGTGCGGGTCGACGACGACCCCGCCCGGGCCGTGCCCGACCGGGATCTGCGACCACTCGACGCCGTCGGCGACGCCGAGCACGCTCACCGATCCGGCGCCGCGGTTCGTCACGTAGACCCGGTCGTGCGCCGGGGCGACCGTGAGCCCGACCGGCGCCTGGCCGGTGCGGATCTCCTCCACGACCTCGATCGCGTCGAGGTTCACCCGCGACACGGTTCCGGCGATCGAGTTGACGATGAAGGCCTCGCCGCGCTCGGGAACGATTCCGATCGCGCAGGTGCCGACGCCGAGCTCGAGGCGACCGACCTCCTCGAACGAGTCCGCGTCGTAGAAGTTCGCGGACGCGGCGACGAAGTTGACGCAGATCGCGAGACGGCGGGTCGGATCGACGCCGATCGCGCCGGCGCCTGGCTCCGCGTCGACCGTGGCCACGGTCTCGAGCGTGTCGAGGTCGATCACGCTCATCGTCGAGCCGAGGGAGTTCCCGACGTAGAGGCGGCGGAACTCCGGGACGTGGGTCAGGCCGGAGGGGTAGCCGCCGACCGGCAGCGCCGTCTCCACCTCGAGCGTCGCCGAGTCGATGATCGTCACCTGGTCGGAGTGGGCATCCGCGGAGAACACACGCCCTGTCTCCTCGTCGAGGCCGATGTCGATCGGCTCGGACCCGGTCGCGATCTCTGTGATCACCTCGTGCGTCTCGAGGTCGACGACCGAGACGAAGTCGCTGCGGGAGCAGGCGACGAATGCGCGCCGTCGCAGGTTGTCGACGGCGATTCCTTCGGGATCGAGGCCGACCGGGATCTCGGCGATCTCCCTCCACGGGGAGCGCGAGTCGATCCGACAGGCGGCTCCGACGGGGAAGGCCGGATCGTCTCGCTCGCTGGTCACCACCATGTGACGCCGGAGTATCGTCTTTTCACGGGACGATGCGAAGAGGAACCCGCGTCCGATCGCTAGGATCGGTCTCGCCTTGGCAGACGGCGTCCTCATCTACGGCGATTCGTTCCGTTCGGCGGACCTGCGGCACGCGGTGCCGCTCGGTGTGCCGGATCCGTTCCTCTATGCCGAGCAGAACGGCGATCGGCACGTGTTCTCCAACTCGATGGAGGCCGCCCGGTTGCGCGAGCTTGGGCTCTTCGACGTGCACGTGCACGAGGAGTTCGGCATCGACGAGCTGATCGGGGAGGGTCTTCCCCGCCGCGAGATTGCGGCGCAGCTCGCGCTGCGCGGCGTCGCGAGCGTCGGCATCGAGCGCGCGACGGTTCCGGAGAATTTCCCCGTGTGGCTCGCAGATCGCCTCCGGGCGACGGGTGTCGAGCTCGAGGTCGACCAGGAGCACTTCGACGAGCGCCGCCGCGCGAAGACCGAAGCGCAGCTCGCCGGGATGAGACGCGCTCAGCGTGCCGCCGAGGCCGCGATGGACAAGTGCCGCGACCTGCTCCGCCGGTCGGAGATCAGCGGCGACGACCTGCTCCTCGACGGCGAGCCGCTGACCGTTGAGCGCGTGAAGGCGGACATGAGCATCGTCTTCGCGTCGCACGACGCCACCGCCGACGAGTACATCGTCGCGCCGGGCGCGCAGGGCGCCGTCGGCCACGACATGGGCTCGGGGCCGATTCGGCCGAGCACGCCGCTCGTCGTCGACATCTTCCCGCGCGACAACGGCTCCGGCATCTACACCGACATGACGCGCACCTTCGTCGTGGGCGACGTGCCTGAAGAGGTGCGCGAGTGGCACCGCCTCGTCAAGGAGGCGCTCGACCGGGCGATCTCGGAGACTCGCCCAGGTGCCGACACGCGCGCGATCTTCGACGGCAGCTGCGAGATCTTCGAGGCCGCAGGCGAGCCGACGCCACGCACGAAGACGCCGGGCGAGCCACTCGTCGACGGCTTCTTCCACGGGCTCGGCCACGGTGTGGGCCTCGAGGTTCACGAGGAGCCGGGCCTGGGGCTGACCTCGGACAAGAAGCTCACGGCAGGAGATGTCGTGACGATCGAGCCGGGGCTGTACCGCGCCGGCTACGGCGGCGTTCGGCTCGAGGACATCGTCCTCGTGACCGAGGATGGCGCCGAGAACCTCACGCAGTACCCGTACGACCTCGAACCCTGAGTAATTCGCCTCAATCTGGGTAGAGGCAGCCCAAATAGATCGGGAGCCGACGGACGTCGCACGGGCGATTTCCGCCGCCGCCCAAACTAGGAGGGCTGGATGAGCGTTTTGTCTTCCGACCGGCCGGTGCAGTTGATCGAAAGCACACCGGCCGCCGATCCCGCGCCGCTCGGCCTTGCAGGATTCGCCCTTACGACGTTCCTGCTCAGCGGGCACAACGCTTCATTTATCCCGGATTTGATCTGGGTGGGCCCCGCGCTCTTTTACGGTGGTCTCGCACAGTTCTGCGCCGGGATGTGGGAGTTCCGGAACCGGAACGTCTTCGGCGCCACGGCGTTCTCGACCTACGGTGGCTTCTGGATGGGCCTCGGGATCTTCGTGACCCTCGGCGTCGTGACGAAGAACTGGTTCGCCGGAGTCGGCGCGACCAACATCGACAGCTCGCTCGCGTGGTTCCTGTTCGCCTTCGCCATCTTCAACACCTACATGCTGATCGGGAGCATGCGCGTGAACGCTGCCGTCTTCGGGGTCTTCCTCACACTGGAGATCACGGAGATCCTGCTCGTGATCGGTTTCTTCAACATCTCGCACGGCGGCACCGACTGGTGGCTGCACGCCGGCGGATGGGCGGGAATCGTCACTGCGGGTGTCGCCTGGTACACATCGGCCGCCGGCGTCTGGAACGGCGTCGCCGGCAAGTCGGTTCTGCCTGTCGGGCGGCCGTTCGTCACCGAATCTCGAACAGCGGCGACTGCCTAGGATCCAGCAGGTAGCGACAAGGAAGGAGGCCGTTCTTGGCCACAGAGGCGGGCCACCACGCGATCGACACGATGCTCCTCGAGGAGCGGACCTATCCGCCGCCCGAGGACTTCGCCTCCCAGGCGAACGCGCAACCTGACATCTACGACGTCCCGTTCGACGAGTTCTGGGAGCGGGAGGGTCGTAAGCGGGTCACGTGGTTCGAGCCCTTCACGGAGCTCTACCAATGGGAGCCGCCGTATGCGAAGTGGTATCTGGGTGGCAAGCTCAACGTCTGCTTCAACTGCGTCGACCGGCACGTCGAGGCCGGCGCAGGCGGCGTTGTCGCCTATCACTGGGAGGGCGAGCCCGAGGGAGAGATGCGCACGATCACGTATGCCGATCTCCAGAAGGACGTCGTCCGCTTCGCGAACGCGCTCAAGAAGCTGGGCGTCGAGAAGGGAACGCCGGTCGGGATCTACATGGGCATGGTCCCGGAGCTGCCGGTGGCGATGCTCGCGTGCACCCGGCTCGGCGCGCCGCACACCGTCGTCTTCGGCGGCTTCTCGGCCGACTCGCTCTCGGGGCGGATGAACGACATGAAGTGCGAGGTCCTCATCACCCAGGACGAGGCGTGGCGGCGCGGCTCGAAGGTCGGGCTCAAGAAGATCGCCGACGAGGCGATGGACGATGCGCCCGGCGTGAAGCACTGCGTCGTCCTCCGCCGCACCGGCGGTGACGTGTCGATGGAGGACGGCCGTGACCACTGGTGGCACGACCTCTCCAGCGACGCGTCGGACGATCCGGAGTCGTGCCCGTGCGAGCCGATGGACAGCGAGGACCTGCTCTTCCTCATGTACACGAGCGGCACGACGGCGAAGCCGAAGGGGATCATCCACACGACGGCCGGGTACCTCGTCGGCACATCGTCGACGCATCACTACATCTTCGACCTGAAGAGGGACGAGGACGTGTACTGGTGCGCCGCCGACATCGGGTGGATAACCGGCCACAGCTACATCGTGTACGGGCCGCTCTGCAACCGGGCGACGTCGGTCCTCTACGAAGGGACGCCGGATTACCCCGACAAGGACCGCTGGTGGGCGATCGCCGAGAAGTACAAGGTGACGATCCTCTACACCGCGCCGACGGCGATCCGCTCGCACATGAAATGGGGGCCCGAGCACGCGCAGAAGCACGACCTCTCGTCGCTGCGCCTGCTCGGCTCGGTCGGCGAGCCGATCAACCCGGAGGCGTGGATCTGGTACCGCGAGCACATCGGGGGCGACCGGACGCCGATCGTCGACACCTGGTGGCAGACCGAGACCGGGATGATCCTGATCACGCCGCTGCCGGGCATCACGACACTCAAGCCGGGCTCGGCGACCCAGCCGTTCCCCAGCGTCGTGCCGGCCGTTTACGACGAGCAGGGGAACGAGGTGGGCCCCGGTGGGGGCGGGTACCTCGTCCTCAAGGAGCCGTGGCCGGCGATGCTGCGAGGCATCTTCGGCGACGACGAGCGGTACCGCGAGACGTACTGGTCGAAATACGATGACGTGTACCTCGCCGGTGACGGTGCCCGGATCGACCAGGACGGCGACTACTGGCTGCTCGGGCGGATCGACGACGTGATGAACGTCGCCGGGCACCGCATCTCGACGATCGAGGTGGAGTCGGCGCTCGTCGACCACCAGGAGGTAGCGGAGGCCGCGGTCTGCTCCCGCGCCGACTCGGTCACGGGCGAGGCGATCGTCGCGTACGTGACGCTGAAGGGCGGTGTCGATGGTTCCGTCGAGAAGCTCGAGGAGCTGCGGAGTCACGTGGCAGAGAAGATCGGGCCGATCGCGAAGCCGGCGAACATCGTCTTCACCCCGGAGCTGCCCAAGACGCGGAGCGGCAAGATCATGCGCCGCCTGCTTCGGGACGTCGCGAACAACCGGCAGCTCGGCGACACGACGACACTGGCCGACCCGACGGTCGTCGACGAGATCGCAAAGCGCGCGACCGACGAGAAGGCTCAGGAAGCGGAGGCTTGACGCCGGACGACCACCGCGCTCTCGGCGTCGAGCTCTACAACACGACATGGGAGCTGCTCGAGGGGGGAGCAGCTCCCGACGCCGTCGTCGATGCCGCCCACGCGTCCGCGTTCCACTGGTCCCAGGCAGCCGGAGCGACGGCGGCGAATCGTGCCCGCAGCCAGTGGCTCTGCTCGCACGTGTACGCCGTTCTCGGGCGGCCCGAGCCCGCGCTCTACCACGCAGAGCGATGCCTTGCCCTCGTTCAGGGCACACCGGATGAGATGGAGGAGTTCGACCTGCCCGCGGCCTACGAGGCGCTCGCCCGCGCGCACGCTGCGGCCGGGCGCAGCGAGGAGGCGCGGCGCTTTCTCGCGGTCGGGCGCGCGGAGATCGCGACGATCGCCGACGCCGAGGATCGCGAGCATCTCGAATCCCAGTTCGCCTCGATCATCACCTGAAAAGGGGTTTGAGCCGTCCGCGGCGAATGGTAAGAAGTCGCGTACGAGCGGCTGCGGAGGTCGAAGGCACTCCAACGGGCGGATTCCGGGCCAGGTGCCAACTGGACCGCCGACCTCGCAAGACGCCGCCGCCCGTCCCTTTTGAATCGACGCCGGGCAAGATCTGCTCGGCGTGCGCATTTCGGTGCTCAGCGTTGTGGCGGCGACTCTCGCCTGCGTCTGCGCCCTCGTCAGCCTGACACTCGGCTTCCTCATCCTCGGAGTCGGAGTCTCGGCTGTCGTTCCGACCCGCTGGCTGGCCGTCTTCGCCGGCTCCACGGTGGGCACACTCGTGCTCCTGGTCGCGGCCGTCGTAGCGGGACGGCGCGCGATCGGGGTCGGCGGCTGGCGTTCGGCCGCGGACGCCCGGTTCCTCTGGGAGACCATCCTCAGCATCGCGGCGGCCGCGGCGATCGGGCTCGCAACCGTTCTCAGTGCCGGAGCGGTCGAGTTCCTGCTCTGGGCGAGCCTCCTCGCGGCCTACGTCACGCTGCTTCGCTGGGCGTGGTGGACCTGGCGCTACTAGCCGTCGAGCAACGCCTCGAACCGGGAGGCGTCGTCGAAGGGGCCGATCACAGCGAGTCGCATTCGGTCGGTCGCGATCAGCTCCGTCGCCACGCGCGCAACGTCGTCGCCCGTCACCGCATCGAGGCCGCGTACCACCTCCTCGGAATCGGGGAGGCGGTGCTCGAGCACCTCTTTCCGCAGCCCGAACATCGTCAGCCCCTGCGGGCTCTCGAGCTGGAGGACGAACCGCCCCTTGGCGAAGTTGCGCGCCTTCTCGAGCTCGTCCGAGGGCAACGGCTCCGCCGCGATCCGCCGTAGCTCGGCAGCGATCGTCGTGACCGCGTCGTCGATGCGGCTGATGTCCACGCCTGCCTGGGAGTAGAGGGTGCCGGCGTCGGTGTAGCTGTGGTTGAGGCCGTAGACGTAGTACGCGAGCCCGCGCCGCTCGCGAACCTCGGTGAAGAGGCGCGAGGACATCCCGCCGCCGAGAGCGGTTGCGAGGAGCTGGATCGCGTAACGGTCGGGATGATCGAGCGGCACGCTGTGCACGCCGAGCGAGACGTGAGCCTGCTCGGATTGCTTCGTCGAGATGCGGACACGGCCGTTCAGGTGCGGCGCCGCTCCCTCCGGCTCGCCCGTCTCGGCGTCCGGAAGATCGCCGAGCAGATCCTGCACGCGCTCGAGCAGACCGTCGCCGATCTTGCCCGCGACGCCGAGCACCATTCGCGAGGGCTTGTACCAGCGGTCGAGGTAGCCCATGAACGTGTCCCGCGTCGCTGCGCGAATCGTCTCCTTGGTGCCGATGAGGTCTCGCCCGAGCGGCTGGTCGCCCCACAGAAGCTTCTCGTACACGCCCCCGATGTAATCGCGTGGCGTGTCGTAGTACATGTTCATCTCCTCGATGATCACGCCCTTCTCCCGTTCGATCTCGTCGGCCTCGAAGCGGGAGTTGCGCAGCATGTCGACGAGGACGTCGAGCGCGACGTCGCGGTGCTCGGCGGCGCATTTGACGTAGTACGCCGTGCTCTCCTTGCCGGTGAACGCGTTGAACTCGCCGCCGATCGCGTCGATCTCGCCCGCGATCTGCCGGGCGCTCGGCCGCCGCTCGGTTCCCTTGAAGAACATGTGCTCGGCGAAGTGCGCGATCCCGCCTGCCTCGACGGTCTCGTACCGGGAGCCGGCGGCGAACATCACCATCACCACGACCGACTGCGCGTATGGCAGATCGGCCGTGAGGACGCGCAGGCCGTTGTCGAGCGTGTCTCGTTGGAACACCGTCACCCCGCGCGATCGTATAGACGTACCGCTTATGTATGGAGAGCAGACGAGACGCGCGATCGCGGCGCAGCCCGAATGGCTGGCGCAGGTGCCGAGGGACCGGCGTTTTCCCGACGGCGCGCAGCTCCTCTTCACCGGCTGCGGAACGTCGTTCCACGCAGCCATGACGGGAGGGGAGGCGGTGCAGGCGCTCGAGCTCGCCCAGCGCCCCGACCGCGAGGCCGATCTGCTCGTCCTCGTCTCGCACGAGGGTGAGACGCCGCTCACCCTCGAGGCGGCCCGAGCATGGCAGGGCCCGCGCTGGCTCGTGACCGGAAAGGCGGACGGGCCGATCGCAGAGCTCTGCGACGAGGTGATCGTCTGCACGCCCGAGATCGAGGAGAGCTGGTGTCATACCGCGAGCTATACGGCCGCGGTGGCGGCGATCGCTGCACTGCTCGGGGAGGACATCGGCTGGTTGCCGGGCCGCGTCGAGGAGGCATTGACGGTGTCTGTGCCGGAGTTCGGGCAGCAGGAGCGGTTCCTCGTCGCCGGCGCGGGTCGCGATCTCGCGACCGCGCACGAGGCGGTGCTGAAGCTGCGCGAGGGCGCCTGGGTCGCGGCCGAGCCGTACGAGACCGAGCAGCTCCTGCACGGCTATCTCGCCGCGGTCGACGAATCGGTGCGCGCGTTCGTCCTCGAGGGGGAAGGGCTCGCGGCAGAGCGGGGAGCTGCCGCCGCGGCGGCGCTACGGGAGCTGGGCTGCCACGTCGACCTGGTGCCGACGCGTCATCCCGTCGTCGACATCGTGCTCTTCCAGCGGCTGACCGTCGAGCTCGCCGAGGCGCGTGGCCGCGAGCCGGACCGCATCCGTCGCCACGACCCGCGCTGGATCGCCGCAGCGAGCGCGGCGAAAGCCGACAACGCGGCCTAGAGCTCCGCGAGGGTGGCGAGGAGCCGGTCGACCTCCTCGAACGTGTTGTAGTGGACGAAGCCGGCGCGGACCGCTCCGTCTGGCTCTAGCCCGAGCCGCGCCATCGCCTCGACCGCGTAGTAGTCGCCGTCCCAGACCGCGATCTTGCTCTCTGCCAGCCGCTCCGCGACGGCGCGAGGCGGCACTCCGTCGACCCGGAAGGCGAAGGTCGGCGCCCGGCCTTCCATCGTCTCGAGCCCGTAGAGCGTGCAGTTGTCCGGCAGCCCGTCGAGGACGCGTTGCCCGAGCGCTCGCTCGTGCGCCTGGATCGCGTCCCAGCCGAGCTCGGCAAGGTACTCGACCGCCGCGACGAAGCCCGCCAGGAGCTCGTGCGCCAGCGTCCCGGTCTCGAAGCGGTGGCCGACAGGCTCCTCCGCGGCGGGCCGCACCTTGTACGGCCGCCACGAGCGCAGAAGCTCCTCGCGGCCGAAGGCGAGGCCGAGATGCGGGCCGAAGAACTTGTACGGCGAACAGAGGAGGACGTCGACGCCGAGCGCGCCGACGTCGATCGGCCCGTGCGGGGCGAAGTGGACGGCGTCGGCCCACGCGAGTGCTCCTGCTTCGTGCGCGAGCGAGACGATCCGCGCCGCGTCGGGCATGGTGCCGAACGCGTTCGAGGCGAGCGGAAAGGCGACGACGCGAGTGTGCTCGGTCAGCTTTCGCTCGAGTTCGGCGAGGTCGAGGCTCGTGTCTTCGTGGCTTTCGACGAAGCCGACACGAATATCGAGGTCGTGGGCGAGCTCCAACCACGGGGCGATGTTCCCGTCATGGTCGAGGCGGGTGACGAGGATCTCGTCGCCCGTGGCGAGCGTCCGTCCGAGCGCGCGCGTGAGAGCAAAGTTGAGTGTCGTCATGTTCTGGCCGAAGACGGTCTCCTCGGGCCGGCAGCCGAGAAAGCGTCCGGCGGTCTTGTGCGCGAGCTCGACGAGCTCGTCACTGCGTCGGCTGGCGGCGAACGCGCCGCCGAGATTCGCGTTCGACTCGCGCAGATAGGCGGCGATCGCATCGATCACGGACTCCGGGCACTGCGTTCCGCCGGGCCCGTCGAGGAAGGCGACGCCGGACGCGAGCGCCGGGAACTGCGCGCGGATCGCTTCGAGGTCGAGTGCCGTCGTGGCCATCTAGCCCTGCTCCAGTGGCGCCATTGTCAACCCATGTTCGCGCAACTGCTCCCAGTAGAGCTCGGCAAGCTCGTGGAGGCCGGACCAGACGACTGCCCGGCCCGAGTTGTGGATCCGGTTCGCCATCCGCATTCCTCCCTCGTACGAGACGCCGGGCACTACTGCCGAAAGGGCGGCCGCTACGCCCTGGAACGTGTTGTGGTGGTCGTTGAGGACGATCACATGCCACGGCCCGCCGAGCCCCGTGCCCTCGCCACGGTCGAGCCGCTCCCGCGGCGGTGTCAGCGTGCCGCTCACGAACCGTGCGTCCGGCCGTTCACCGTCCACCGATAGTCCGGCTTGGCGGTGAGGGAGGAGCCGACAAAGCAGTCGCGCTCGGCCAGCGCAAGAAGCGCGTCCAGCGCCGCCGGCTCAGGCTCGGGGTCGATCTCGACGGCGAGCTCGACCTCGGTGTCGACCAGGGCGTACCGCTCGTCGGTCTGGCGCTTCGTGACGAGAGTGCGGGCGCTGCCGGCGGCCGAACCCACGCCCGCGCCCGCGCGCCTCGCATGGAAGCGGAGACTCTTGAGCGAGCAGCCGACGAGCGCGGCGAGCAGCAGGTGCTCGGGCGACCACTCGGGTGGCGCGTCGAGCACGACGCCGTTCTCGTCCGAGAGCTCACCGCTCGCGGAGAGGTCCACCACATACCGCAGCTCCTTCGCCCTGACCGCCATGGCCTCATGGTCTCAAATGGCGAGATCCGTCCGAGTGGGCTCGTACGCTGCAGGACGTGCGACGGCTGCGTTCGCTGTCGGAGACGGAGTGCTATGTCCGCCTGTACGGCGGCTGGGACCCGACGGTGACCCTTGTGAAGATCGAACCGCGCCGTCCGCGCTACCAACTCAGCGTGTCGGGCGAGGATCTGCGCCGCGACTTCGAAGCGCGCATCGAGGCCCGGAGCGACGAGCTCGTGGCCGAGCTCGACGCAGCAGAGGCTGCTGCCGAGGCTGCATAACTGCGCCGGCGAGCCGGCGCAAAGCTGCGATCCCGGCGTGACGTCTCGTGCTCTACCGTTCGCAAAGGGAGCCTCGCTCCCCCCATGGGGAGTGCGTGGCTCAGGTGACGGACATGGCCGAAAGGGGCTCGACTCCGAGTGACGTGCCGGACGTGCTCGCTCCGGGTCTCCGCATCGTCTTCGTCGGCATCAACCCTGGCCGCTTTTCGGCTGCCGCCGCTGCACATTTCGCGAATCCCCGCAACGACTTCTGGCGGCTCCTCCACGCGGCCAGACTGACCTCTCGCCTCTACGAGCCGCAGGAGCAATTCGCGCTGCTCGACGAGAGGATCGGCGTGACGAACGCCGCGTACCGCACGACGCCCGGCTCGGGTGACCTGAGGCGCGCCGACTTCGCCGGCTCGGCGGAGAGGCTCGAGCGCATCGCCCGCGAGTTCGGGCCTACTTGGCTCGCGTTCGTCGGCAAGGAGGCGTACCGCGGTGCCTTCGGCGAGCGTCCCGAGCTCGGCGTGCAGGAACGAAGGCTCGGCGAGACGCAGCTCTTCGTTCTCCCCTCGACGTCGCCGGCGAATGCCGCCGTACCGTGGGACGAGCGCTCGCGCTGGTTCAAGGAGCTCGCCGGCCGGGCGAGCGGCCTGCCCCAGCGCCAGAACGTGCGCGCCGCGGTCGTCGACGGGGACGATCGCATCCTGCTGCTCCGGTACGGCGACGACTACGGCAACTGGTGGGTCACGCCGGGCGGCGGCCGCGAGGAGGGAGAGACGGACGAGCAGACCCTGCGCCGCGAGCTGGAGGAGGAGATCGGCCTCGTCGACCTCGACGTTGGCCCCCTGCTGTGGGAACGCACCGGCTGGACGCTCGACGAACCTGGATTCGGAAGCTTTCTCTCCCGCGTCTACCTCGTGCGTGTCGATCGCTTCGAACCGCCGCACCTCACCGAGGCGCTCGAGCTCCGCTGGTTCTCGATCGCGGAGCTCGCCGAGGTGGCGACGCGGCCGCCGGACCTCGCCGAGCGGATCAGCCCCGCCAGCGGTTCGTGATCGGCGTTCGCCGGTCGCGCCCGAAGGCCTTCGGGCGGAGCCGTACGCCGGGAGGTGCCTGCCGCCGCTTGTATTCCGCCCGATCGACGAGTGCGACGGCTCGAGCGACCACGTCCGGATCGAACCCGTCTGCGCTCAGCTCGTCGAGCGACCTGTCCTCCTCGACGTACGCTTCGAGCACCTGGTCGAGCTCGGGATACGGCGGCAGCGAGTCCTCGTCGAGCTGGTTCTCGCGCAGCTCGGCGCTCGGCGCGCGGTCGATCGTCGACTGAGGGACGAGCTCGCGGCCCGCCCGCTCGTTCAGGTGCCTCGCGAGCCGGAAGACGTCCGTCTTGAAGACGTCCTTGAGCAGCGCGAACCCGCCTGCCATGTCGCCGTACAGCGTCGCGTAGCCCACCGACAGCTCCGACTTGTTTCCGGTCGCCACGAGCAGCCAGCCGAACTTGTTCGAGAGCGCCATCAGAAGCGTGCCGCGAACCCGCGCCTGCAGGTTCTCCTCCGCAAGGTCGGGCTCGCGCCCGGCAAACGGCTCTGCCAGCACGGTGCCAAACGCCTCGACGACCGGCTCGATCGGAAGCTCGCGGAAGTCGCAACCGAGGCTCTCGGTGAGCCGGCGCGCGTCGCTTCGGGTGACCTCGGACGAGTACCGGGACGGCATCGAGACGCAGTGCACGCGTTCGGGCCCGAGCGCTTCCACGGCGAGCGCAGCCGTGAGGCCCGAGTCGATGCCGCCCGAGACGCCGACGACGATCTCCGCGAATCCGTTCTTGCCGACATAGTCGCGCAGGCCGAGCACGAGGGCACAGCGCATCTGCTCGAGGTCGTCGTCGAGCGCCGCGATCGGCGCCGCCTCAGGGTGCTCGAGATCGACGACGAGAAGCGTCTCCTCGAAGCCCGGCGCACGCGCCAGCACGCTCCCGTCGCTCTCGAGAACAAGGGAATGCCCGTCGAAGATGAGCTCGTCCTGACCGCCGACGGTGTTGCACAGCGCGACGCGCACGCCGTTCTCCCTCGCCCGCGCGGAGAAGATCGCCTCGCGCTCCTGTGCCCGCCCGACGTGGAACGGCGAGGCCGAGAGGTTGACGACGAGCTCCGCACCCGCCGCGACGAGCTCCGTGGTCGGCGGCCCCGGAATCCACATGTCCTCGCAGATCGTGATGCCGACCTTCGTACCCGCCACGTCGACGAGCGTGAGCTCGTCGCCCGAGACGAAGTAGCGCTTCTCGTCGAAGACGCCGTAGTTCGGCAGGTGCCACTTCTTCGCCCAGCCGGCGACTTCGCCGTCGGCGCAGATCGCGCACGCGTTGTAGAGCCCGCCGTCGAGAAGCGGCACGCCGACGAGCGCGACGATGTTCCGCGTCTCCGCCGCGATGAGCTCGAGCGAAGCGCGCGCAGCGCGAACGAAACCGGGCCGCAAGAGCAGATCCTCCGGCGGGTAGCCGGTCACCGCCAGCTCGGGGAGGAGGACGAGGTCGGCGCCGGCGGTCTTGGCTTCCTCGATGCGCGCGAGGATCAGCTCGCGGTTTCCCTCGAGGTCTCCGACGATCGGATCGACCTGTGCAAGCGCCAGTTTCATAGGTTTCCGCCTCTGAGTCTAAAACATGGCACCCATGCGACGAACGACGGCCTCGCCGACCGCGGCGTGCCCGGCGGCGTCCAGGTGGAACCCGTCCAACGGTGAGTAGGCGACGACGTCCGCGAGATCGAGATGCTCCGCTCCGATCATGGCTGCCTCCTGCGCCAGGTAGCGCGGCAGCTCTGCAGCCTTCTGCTCGGCGCCGCTGAACTCGGGCCCCAGAGGAGCGCCGAGTCGCGGTAGTCCGAGCAGGAGCACGCGCGGTGCCTCCCCGCCGGGGCCACTTCCGCTGTCGAGGACCGTCTGCGCGAGCACCCCGACGCCGGCCGCGATGTCCGAGGCGCCCGCGGCCAGGCGCGCCTTGAGGTCGTTCGTCCCCAGGAAGATGAGGACCACGTCGAGGGGGGAGTGGGACGCGAGGCACGGCTGCAGGTAGTCGGCGCCCCGGCGGTACGGCGAGAGCGGGTCGTCGAAGACCGTCGTCCGTCCCGGCAGGCCCTCCTCGATTACGTGCCAGTCCGCACCGAGCTCGCGCGCCAGCACTCCCGGCCAGCGGACGTCCCGTGCGAAGCGGCCGCCCAGTTCCCCGGGAACCGAGCCGTACGTGTTCGAGTCGCCGAAGCAGAGGACGGTGCGTTCGGCCACCGCGCGGCTTACGGACGCCGTAGCCGGATCGCGTTCCAGTCGTGCTCGACGATCTCGTCGATCCGCCCGCGCAGCGACTCCGGCGGGTCGTGCTCGGCGTGCAGGTAGCGACCGGAGAGCGCGTCGAACTCGCCCGAGGCGAGCGCCCGCACGAGACGCGGCGCGCACTCCGGAGGCGTCCACGGCATGTCGTCCGGGAAGCTCGACGTCATCTCCGTTCGCACCATGCCCGGGCTGATCACGAAGACCGGGATCCGGTCACCCAGGGCAGTTGCGAGCGTCTCGCCGTAGCGGCACACGGCGGCCTTGGAGGACGTGTACGCGGTCTCGCTCTGTCCGGGCAGGTACGCGGACCCGCTGCCGACGATCACGATCCGGCCGGAGCCGCGTTCGAGCATCCCGGGAATGACGGCATTGCAGCAGAGGTGGACGCCGAGCACGTTCACCTCGAATGTCCGCCACCACACCGTAGGGTCCCGCTCCCACGGCGAGCCTTCGCCCTGGGCTGTGCCGGCGTTTGCAACGAGCAGGTCGAGCGGCCCCAACCCGGAGAACCAGCCCTCGACGTCCTCCGGCTTCGTCACGTCGCCGACCGGAGCACGGCCCCCGACCTCGGCGGCGACCGCCTCGACCTGCTCGGCGGTGCGGCCGCTGACGGCGACTTCCATGCCGGCCGCCGCGAGCTCGCGGGCGACGCTCTCGCCGATCCCCCGCCCACCGCCGGTTACGAAGGCCCGCTGTCCCGCCAACTCGCTCACGGCGGGACTCTACTCGGTGGCCGTAAGTTAGCGTCCGCTAACCTAGTGGGCGCTAACTTCGGACGAGGAGACACGTGTGAGAGCGAAGGTGCTGGCCGCGCTGACGGCCGAGGAGAACCGCAAGTGGTGGACGCTGTTCGCGGTCTCGTTCGGCCTCTTCATGATCATGCTCGACAACACGGTGGTGAACGTCGCGTTGCCGACGATGCAGCGCGATCTGCACGTCTCGATCTCCCAGCTCGAGTGGGTCGTGATCGCCTACGCGCTCACCTTCGCCGCGCTTCTCATCACCGGCGGCAAGCTCGGCGACCTCTACGGGCGCCGCCGCATCTTCGTCGTCGGCCTCGCGATCTTCACTCTGTCGTCACTCGCGTGCGGTCTTGCTCCGTCTGCGGGCTTCCTCATCGGTGCCCGTACCGTGCAGGGAGCGGGCGCCGCACTCATGAACCCGGCGACGCTGTCGATCATCGTCGCGACCTTCCCGCCGAAGCAACGCGGCACCGCGATCGGGATCTGGGCGGGTGTCTCTGCGCTGGCACTCGCGATCGGGCCGCTCGGCGGCGGTCTTATCACGGAGCACATCAACTGGAACTGGATCTTCTTCGTCAACGTCCCGGTCGGCGCGATCGCAATCGTCGTCTCGCAGCTGGTGATCCGCGAGTCGCGCGACACATCAGTGGAGCAGAGCATCGACGCTCCGGGGCTCGTCACCTCGGGCGGCGGGCTCTTCTTCCTCAGCTACGCGCTCGTGGAGGGGAACCGGCACGGCTGGACGTCCCCCGAGATCCTCGTCTTCTTCGCCCTCGCGGTCTGTGCGCTGAGTGCGTTCGTCGCGCTCGAGCGGCATCAGCGCCTGGCAATGCTCGACCTGTCGCTCTTCCGTATCGGCGCCTTCACCGGCGCGAACATCGTCGCGATGCTCGTCTCGCTTTCGATGTTCGGCGTCTTCTTCTTCGTGACGCTCTACGTCCAGAACATCCTTCATTATCGGCCTGCGAAGGCAGGCGCAACGTTCCTGCCGATGGTGCTCCTGATCATCTTCATCGCGCCGATCGCCGGCCGCCTTTCGGACCGGATCGGCTCGCGCTGGCTGATGGGAGGCGGGATGACGCTGGTGGGAATCTCGCTCCTCCTCTACGAGCGCGTCACCATCCACTCAGACTTCTGGACGTTGCTGCCCCCGATGCTCGTCGGCGGCTTCGGGATGGCGATGACGATGTCGCCGATGACGTCGGCGGCGATGGGCGCCGTTCCCGTCGACAAGGCAGGCGTCGGCTCGGGGGTCCTGAACAGCTTCCGCCAGGTCGGAGGGTCGCTCGGCATCGCGCTGATGGGCGCGATCGTCGGCTCGTACATCCACCCCAACGTCCACGGCCTCGCGGCGGCCCAGAACTACGTGGACGGCCTCCATGCGGGCTTCGAGGTCGGGGCGGCTGTCACCTTCGCAGCGGCCATCGTCGCCATCGCCCTCGTGCGGACTAGGCCCGAGGTCGTTCGGGAGCACATCGCGGAGCTCGCTGCGTGACCGTCAGCGCGCCCCGGATGGCGGCTGCCGAGCGACGTCTCCATCTGATCGAGACCGCGATCCGTCTCTTCACCGACGGAAGCTACCCAGGCACTACCACCGCCGAGATCGCGCGCGCCGCGGGAGTTTCGGAGCCGATCCTCTACCGCCACTTCGCCTCGAAGCGCGCCCTCTACCTCGCAGCGCTCGAGCACGTGTGGGCGAAGACGCGGGCAGGCTGGGAGCGGCAGCTCGATGCAGCCCCCGACGCCTGCGCCGCCATCGAGGCCATCGGCAAGGGCCACGTCTCGGTCCGGTCGCCGAAGCTCCAGCTCGCAGAGCTGTGGGTCCAGGCACTGAGCGAGGCCCCGGAGGACCCCGAGCTCAAGCGCCACCTCAAGAGCCACATGCGCGAGGTTCACGACTTCGTGGCCGGCCTCATCCGGCGGGGGCAGGAGCAAGGAGCGATCGCCACCGAGCGCGACGCCGACGCAGAAGCGTGGATCATGCTCGCCGGCGGCATCCTCGGCATGGTCGGCCGGCGGGTGGGCCTTCTGGACGACAAAGAACTCTCGAAAATCCGCGCCGCGCGCCTAGCCTGGCTAAAGGGTTGAACTAGCTCTTCGCCCTTGCCGTGCCGCGACCGACATGCGCGGGCACGGCTCGGGGCGCGAGCGGAAAGCACAGCGCAGCCCGCGCACGCCGCAGGCGTGCCCGGGCCAGCGAAGCGGGCGAGGCGCCGCAATGAAAAGGCCCCGGCTGCGGCTCCGGGGCCTTCTCAAGAGGCGCGCCACTCCTGGCGGGGTCTGAGGAGACGGATCTGCGGCCCACCCGCCTCTTTCCTTCACCGGGAGTTCCCGGCGCGCCCCCTGCAAACCTCGGCCTGGCGTCCGGCCTGGTTGCAAGGTGCGCTCACTATAGGAGGGTTCGAACCGCTCGTCAAGTAGCTCGGTCAAGTGATTTCGCAAGACGTGTGGTTGACCCGCCTTTTGCGATGAATACGCTCAAAAGGGGGATGTCCAAAGTTGACATCTTGCGCTTCAGTGAAGTATGCGCTTAGCTAGCCCAGCGCAGACATGCCGATGCGAGACACAGCCAGCCGCACAACTCGCAAGACCAGCCACGAAGGGCTCCGACTGGGAGAACGCCTTCGGCAGCTTCGTGTTGCTGCGGGCCTGACCCAGAGCGAGCTCGCGGGCGACCGCTTCTCCAAGGAGTACGTGTCCCAGATCGAGCGCGGCAAGACGCGCCCGACTGCCGGCACGATCGAGTGGCTCGCCGACCGCCTCGGTGTCGATGCCGGCTTCCTCGCGAGCGGCGTTGCGACCGACGAGCGCGCGCGGCTCGAAGGCGCGCTGTCACGGGCGGAGGCGCTGTACGAGGCGCATGAGGACGAGGAGGCGGTCGTCGCCTTCGAGCCGCTGCCCGCCGCCGCTCGTGCGACCGGAATGCCCGAGCTGCAGGTGCGTGCGCTCTGCGGGAGTGGCCTCGCGAAGATGAGGATTGGAGCGCATCGCTCAGCGCTCGAGCTGTTCAACGAGGCACGCGAGATCTCCGAGGCGGGATCGTTCTCCGACGTCGAGCGGGCGGAGGTCCTGTTCTGGCTCGGTTCCTGCCGTTACCAGCTCAGCAGCATCCAGACGGCGCTCGCGCTGTTGAACGAGGCGCTGGCCCTGGCCGACCGGTCCGGCCTGCCGTGCGACGCGCTCAAGGCCGACATCCTTTCCTGGCGCTCGCGGTGCTGGCAGCGGCAGCGCGACTTCGAGGCTGCGCGCGACGACGTCGAGCGCGCGCTCGAGCTCTCGCGAGGCGTCGAGGATCTCCGGACGATCGGCGCAGCCTTCTTCCAGGCCTCGCTCATTGCCGACCGCGAGGGCCATTGGGTGCTCGCGCGCAACTACGCAGAGCGGGCTCGGGAGGCGTATGCCGAGCTTTCCGACCGCATCCACGTCAGCCAGCTCACGAACAACCTCGGCGGTCTCAACTTCCTGCTCGGCAACACCGATCAGGCGGTGACGCTGCTCAAGGAGTCGTTCTCGATCGCACTCGATCTGGGCCGCGACGCAGACGCCGGTCGCGCAGTTTCGTCCCTTGCGCAGATTCACCTGCGCACGGGCGACGTCGAGCAGGCGGAGGAGCAAGCCCGTCACGCGCTCGAGCTGCTCGACGACCGCGTCGACTACATCGACGAGGTCGGCAGCGCGCAGCTCGTACTCGGGCGCGCCCTGCTCGAACAGGACCGCCTCGACGAGGCAGAGACAGCTTTCACAGCGGCCGAGACATCTTTCGGAGAGCTCGGCTCCGGCAGTCACCGGGCCGCGGCCTGGGTCGCGCGCGGCGACCTGGCGGCTCGACGGGGGGATCACAAACGGGCGGCCGACCTCTACCGCAGCGCGGCTGAGGCCCTACAGGACGTCCGCTTCTAGAGACGGAAGGAGGTGACGAATTGACCAAGGGACGGCTCATCTATGTCTTGCTCATCGCGTCGCTCTTCGCCTACATGCTCGCCTGCTACCGCGGCGGTCACGGCATGAGTGACGGCGGCGGACACTAGTCATCCTTGCGGCAGCGGCGGCGTGCTCTAGGCGTCGCCGTTCGCGGAGCCCATGCGCTCCATCACAACCTGCGGCACGCGAGCCGTCGGGCTCAGCCGCGTGCACATGCGGACGACCTCTGCGCAATCCTCGGGGCGGATCATCTCGTCCGGCTCGAGCCCGGACCACTGCGCCATCGGGGTGTCGACGAAGCCGGGACAGAGAGCGATCGCCCGCACGCCGTCGCCGTCGAGCTCGGCGTTGAGCGATCGGGTGAGTGCGATCACGGCTGCCTTCGTGGCGCCGTAGGTAGCGAGACCGGGCGTCGGGACGGTGCCGGCGATCGAGGCGAGGTTGACGATCCAGCCATTCGACTTGCGGAGGAGCGGGATCGCCGCCCGCGTGACGAGGAAGAGCCCGCGGAGATTGACGTCCAGCTGTAGGTCGAGCTGCTTCAGGGGCAGGTCTTCGACCCGGCCGCCGAACCCGACGCCCGCCGAGTTGACGAGCACGTCGAGACGCCCGAACCGATCGCGATGCTCGGCGACGACCTTCTCGCAGTCCTCCGCCTCGGCGACGTTCGCGGCGACTGCGAAGGCGCCGAGCTCGGACGCCGCGGCCTCGACTCGCTCGGGCCGGCGGGAGGCAAGCGTCAGATCGAAGCCCTCGTCCCGCAACATCCGTGCGATCGCGAGCCCGATTCCCGACGAGCCCCCGGTGACGAGTGCAGCCCGGCCCATTGCGCCTACAGTAGACGGGGTGGAGACCGAGGCGGGCGGACTGACGAGCCTCACCGTCGGCGGCGGCTGCGCGGCGAAGTACTCGGCCGCGCGGCTCGAGGAGCTGTTGAAGGGATTCGTCCCGGCCGAGGCGGAGGATCTCCTCGTCGGCCTCGACCCCGCGGACGACGCTGCCGTCTATCGGCTCGACGACGAGCGTGCGCTCGTCTTCACAGTCGACTTCTTCCCACCGCTCGTCGACGACCCAGCGCTTTTCGGCCGGATCGCAGCGACGAACGCGCTCAACGACGTCTTCGCGATGGGCGGCACTCCGCTCCTCGCGCTCTCGATCGCCGCCTTTCCCGAGGAGCTCGCGACCGAGCTCGTCTCAGCGGTGTTCGCGGGGGCCGACGAAGCAGTGCGCGCGGCCGGCGCGATCCTGGCCGGCGGCCACACGATTCGCGACGCGGAGCCGAAGTACGGTCTGGCAGTCGTGGGCACCGTCCATCCGGACGGCGTGTGGGTCAAAAGTGGAGCGCAGCCCGGCGATGCCGTCTTCCTCACGAAGCCGCTCGGCACCGGGCTCGTGCTCGCGACGAAAGGCGACGCTGCGGAGGCGACTCGTTGGATGACGACGCTCAACGACCGCGCCGCCGAAGTCCTGCGGCCGTTCTCGCCGCACGCGGTCACCGACGTAACCGGCTTCGGCCTGCTCGGTCACGCGCACGAGACGGCGGACCGGAGCGGCGTCCGGATCCGTCTCCGCGCCTCCGCGCTCCCTGCGCTCGACGGAGCGCTCGAGGCGGCGCGCGCAGGCATCCGCACGGGCGGCGATCCGCGCAACCGCGAGTTCGCCGGCGCGCACGTCTCGAGCGATGGCGTGCCGGAGGAGCTGCTCGCTCTTGCCTACGACGCCCAAACGTCGGGCGGCCTCCTCGTGACGCTGCCGGCGGAGAAAGCGCTCTCCCTGGAAGCGGAGTTCGAACGCGCCGGCCTCTTCCTCGCGCGCGTCGGCGCAGTGGAGAAGGGCGCAGGCGTCGTGCTGGAGCCGTAAACCCCTCTACACTCGATTCGTGCACGCGGGGTCCGCATCGGCCGCACTGCCGCGCCGGTTGTCGCGGACGGTCCCGCCGGTCGTCTTCCGGCGCGTCGCCTTTGCGGCCGTCGGCGTGCTCATCCTCATCGTCGCCACCGGCGCGACGGTGCGCCTCACCGGCTCGGGGCTTGGCTGTCCGCACTGGCCCACCTGCACGACGAAACATGCGCTGCCGCGCGGCTACCACTCGGACATCGAGTTCTCGAACCGAGTGGTCTCGGCGGTCACGGTCTTCACGACCCTCGTTCTTGCTTTGGCGGCGTGGCGCACCCGCGGGCTCGGCCGTCGCGGGCGCTGGCTGGCGACGGCCGTCTTCGCCGGGACGCTCGCGCAGGCGCCGCTCGGGGCCATCACCGTCTACTACGACCTCAACCCGTACCTCGTGATCACGCATCTGCTGCTCTCGTTCACGCTCGTCTCGCTCGCGGTGCTGACGCTGCTCGAGGCGTCGCGCCTCGTCCGCGGTGGCGGGACTCCGCTGCCCGGGATCGCTCGGCTCGGAGGCGTCGCCCTCGCGGTGGCTGTGGTCGGGCTCGCGCTGAGCGGGACCGCCGCGACGGCCGCAGGCCGCTTCCCGGGGAGCTCCGGCGCGAAGATCGTGCCGCGACTCGGCCGGTTCGAGCCTGCGGTCTACTGGCACGTCCGCACGGTCGCGGCGTTCGGGATCGTTTTCCTCGTGCTCGCCGGCTGGGCGTGGACACAGCGCACGGCCTACCCCTGGCTGCTGCGCGGCTGCGCGGGGGTGCTCGCGATCCTCGCGGTGCAGATGACGATCGGCGAGGTGCAGTACCGGACGTACGGCGATGTGCCGTGGTGGCTCGTGCTGTTGCACGTCGCCACGGCCGCGACCCTGGTGGGTTGGACGGTTGGCGTCGTCGGGCGACTCTGGCGTCCGGTTGGCGCCGAGGCGACCTAGACTGGGGAAATGTCGGAGCTGATCGTCTCCTCGCGGCCGGAACTCCGCCGCCCGGTGCTGATCGCCGCGTTCCGGGGCTGGAACGACGGGGGACAGGGCGCGACGCTCGGAGCCGGGTATCTGGCGCGCCAATGGGGCGCCGAGGCGTTCGCGGAGATCGACCCGGAGAACTTCTACGACTTCCAGGCAGTGCGGCCGAATGTCTCTCTCGAAGACGGGCTGACGCGGAAGCTCGAGTGGCCCGCGAACACGTTCCTCCACGGGCCGATCTCGGATCTCGACCGCGACGCGGTCGTCCTGCTCGGCGTCGAGCCCAACCTCCGGTGGAAGACCTACTCGCAGCTCGTCCTCGATCTGGCGGAGGAGCTCCGGGTCGAGCTGGTCGTCACGCTCGGGTCGCTCCTCGCGGACGTGCCGCATACGCGCCCGGCTCCGGTGAGCGCTGCCGCGAGCGATCCGGCGCTCGTCGAGGAGCTCGGAGTCGAGCCGTCGCGCTACGAGGGGCCGACCGGCATCCTCGGCGTACTGCTCGATGCGTGCCGGCGGGCAGGTATCCCGTCGGTCAGCCTGTGGGCGGCCGTGCCGCATTACGTCTCGCTCGCCCCGAGCCCGCGCGCCGCGCTCGCGCTCTGCCGCCGGCTCGGCGAGCTCGTGGGCACCGACATCGACCTCGCCGAGCTCGAGCAGGCGGCGGAGGAGTACAACGAGCAGGTGACCGAGGCCGTCGCGTCCGACGCCGAGACGGCTGCGTACGTCGAGGAGCTCGAGCGGCGTGTCGACCTGATGGAGGCGGCCGAGGAGCTTCCGTCCGGCGAGAGCCTCGCAGCCGAACTGACCCGCTTCCTCCGGGAGCGCGAGCAGAACGGCGAGGACGGCGGCAGCGAGAGCGCCGGCGGCCCCGCGGGCTAGCGCCAGCTCACGCCGGACGCGTTGTAGTTCGTCGTCAGGCGGACCGGGTCGCTGCCGTCGATCCGCACCGTGTAGACGTCGAGCGCCGGCGCATCGTTCTTGCGCGCGGTGACGACGAAGCGCGTCCCGTCAGGAGACCACGCGAGCGACGTGACCTGGGCGAAGGGCAGACTCACCTGGCTCGAGCCCACGACGACGCTCGTGCCCTTGGCTCCGACGAGATAGGCGAGGCGGCCGTCGGCCGACCAGGCCGGAGACTCGCCCGACTTCGCCACCTTCACCGGGTCGCTGCCGTCCGGGTTGGCAGTCCAGAGCCCGGGGGCCTTCTGGTCGACGTACGCGATACGAGACGGTCCCCACGCCGGATCGGCTCCGGGAAGATGGAGGTCGTGGGCGGAACCGCCTGCGGCGGAGATCGTGTACAGCTCCGGAGCCGTATTGCAGTCCGATTGGGAGTACAGGATCGTCTGGCCGTCGGGGGACCAGGTCGGGGTGACGTCGTATGTGCACTGGTCCGGCTGCGTCAGGGTGCGCTCGCCGGCGCCGTCCGCGTTCACGACGCGAATCTGGGCTGGGCAACCCCCGCAGCTCAGGCCGGTGAGCTGAGCCCATGAGTACGCGATGTGGCTGCCATCCGGAGAGAGCGCCGGCCCGATGGCATACGGCTTCGCGCCCGGAAGCACCTGCGGCGTTCCACCGTCGGACGAGACCGCGTAGAGCTGCGAGAACGGCTCGTAACAGAGGCTCGCGAAGAGGAGTGACCTGCTCCGGCCGACGAACTGAAGCGAGTCCACCGCGGGCCCGAACACCATGTCGCTGTAGCAGCCGGGAACGCGCGCGTACGTCTTCGCTGCGCCGCCGGCGGTCGGTGCCACCTCGAGCGCGAATTGGCTGCCGGCCCTCCGGGTCTCCACCGCCCGCGTCCTGTCAGCCGACAGCGGGTCGAACCAGCGGCCCGATGCGCCCGAGATCGCCCCCGTGCGGATGTCCACGCTCTTGGCCTGGCACTGACAGGAGCCGTACGCGCCGAGCACGACGTGCGTGGTCCCGGACCAGGCGAGGCCGTGATTGCCGGAAAGCGGTTTCCGTAGGACGACACCGCCGGTTTGGGTCAGCACCTCGAGCTTCCGGGCGACGATCGCGGCCACGAGCCGCCCGTCCGGCGACCACGCGGGCCCACCCGAGATCTGTCCGCTCGCCGCGAAGCGGCGGTGTCCGTCCTCGTCGTAGACGCCGAGGCCCGGCTTGGCCGCGATTGCGAGCAGGCCGACGGACGACCAGCTCCAGAAGTTGCTCGCGGACGGCACGGTGAACAGGCGCCGGCCGCTCGGTGAGAACGCCTCGGCCGCCCGGCGTCCGAACGTGTACGCCAGCAGCACCAGTCCGTCCGGCGACCAGCTCGGCCGCGTGACGTCTCCGGCGCCCGGGACGCGGATCGGCTTGTGGCCCGCTTGCAAGATCCACAAGCTCGCGTGCGGCGCCGAGGCCGTGCCGCCTCCCGTGAGCGCGACCCGGTTCCCGTGCAGCTGCCAGGCGAGGTACGGGTACTGCCCCTGTGGCGAGAGCGAGGGGCCGATGCGGGCGAGACCGCGTCCGCTGATCCCTATCTCGTACACGCTGACCGAGCTGCCTCGCTGGCTCAGGAACGCGACCGTTTTCCCGTCCGACGAGACCGCTGGACGTGTGTCCGGGTACGGGCTGTTGGTGAGATCGACCCGGTGGCCGTTCGGGTCGACCCGGTAGATGTCGCCCGAGAGCGACGGCGCGCGGTCCGCCGAGAAGACGATCAGCGACGTCGTCGCCGCGCGGCTCGAGCCGACACCAAGTGGGATCGCGAGTAACGCCGCCAACCAGACGATTCGTCTCCGAGGCACGTCCTCAGAGTAGGCAACGGCCCTAACGGTTGACTAATTCGCGGCGAGCAGCTCGAGCCGGTTGCCCCAGGGGTCGGCTATATAGAAGCGCCTCACACCCGGAAGCGAGTCGTCCCACTCGACCTGTTCGCCGGCGGCTTCGAGCCGCTTCGCGAGCTCGTCGAGCTTCGTGGCCGCAAGACGGAACGCCGGGTGGGCCTTGCGGGCGGGTGCGAACGACTCTTCGACCCCGATGTGGAGCTGGCTGCCGCCGGTGAGCGCGAACCAGACGCCGCCGCGCGAGCGCAGCGGCTCGGGCTTCTCGAGCTCGTTCAGGCCGAGCAGGTCGCCGAAGAAGCGACGCGCGTCCGGCTCGCAGCCGACCGGAGCCGCGATCTGGACATGGTCTAGCTCGATGGCTTCTCGGCCTTGTCGGCCGGTGCGTCCTCGGCGGGCTTCTCGCTCTTCGACGCCGAAGCCTCGGGCCTCGCACCGCCTCCCTTGCGCCTCCGCCGCCGGCGCCGCCTCGTGCGGCCGCCGCCCTGCTTCGGTGCGGGGAGGTTCTCCGCTAGCGCGAGCGCGACCTCCTGGACCGTGCCAAGCCGCTCGCGCGCCTCGTCGATGAGCTTCGTCGCGCGCGGCGTGTAGCCCTCGGCCGACGCCAGAAGCGCGGCGCCCACCGGTAGCGGCAGCTCGAGCGCGGCCTTGACCAGCTTCGCGGCGTTCTCCTCGTGCCGGTGTCCGCGCGAGTTCGCGAGGGCGCCGAGCAGGCGTTTCGCCTCCGGGTACTCCGCCGAGGCGCGCCGGTCCTGCACCTTGCGCGTAGCCCGCGCCAACCGCCAGGTCCAGCGGGCGAGGATCTGCTCCGGCGCGTCCGGTTTCTCGTCGCCGATGGCCCGCAGGAGGATGCGGATCCCCGCGAGCCGTTCCTTTTCCCAGGTCGGCGCCTGCGTCACGAGCGTGACGAGGTCGTCGAAGTCGGCACGCTCGACGCGCATCGAGACGCGGTCCTGCAGCGCCATCATCCGCAGTCGCCGATTCGGATTTTCGGCTGCGGCCGTGGTCAGGAACTGCTCGAGCGCCGCCTTGCTCGCGCTCCGGTCGGTCAGCTTCTGGACGAACGACGCGCGCTCGTCGAAGCGGATCTGGCGCCCGGCGATCATCGCCCAGGCGCGCTGCTCGTCCTCGTCGAGGTACTTCGGATCGATGCGCTGCCACTCGCGCTGGATGACGCCGAAGCGGCGGCGGACGTCGGGCGTGACCGGCACGAGCCACGGCGCCGGCGTCAGGCGGCGGCGGGCGCGGCGCTGCGAGCGGCGGCGCGGCGCCGGAGTGACGCGCGCCCCCTCGCGATAGAAGTCGGCGTCGAGAAGCGAGTGCAGTGAGACGACGCGCTCGTTGTGGGTCGCGCCCTTCGGGACGAAGTCGACGACGATCCCCGCCTCCTTGCGCGGATGGAGGCGCATGATGCGGCCGATCCGTTGCTGGTACACGCGCTTCGACGCCGTCGGCGCGAGGTGCATGCACACCGTCGCTCGCGGCGAGTTCCAGCCCTCGGCGAGCAGCTGCGCGTTGATGAGGACGTTGATCTCGCCGCGTTCGTAGGCCGCTAGCGTCTCGGCGAGGCGAACCGGCGGAGTGCGCCCGGAGACCGCCTCGGCTTTCAGTCCGGCCGCGCGGAATTCCTGCGCGAGGTTGTAGGCGTGCTCGACGCCGGCCGCGTAGACGATGCCCGGCGTGTTGTCGAAGCGGTCGCGGTAGAGGCTCGCGGCCGCCATGTTCAGCGCCTGGTGGTCGAGGGTCTTGGCGAGGATCTCCTGGTCGAAGTCACCGCCTATGATCGGCACCGAGTTGACCGCGGCGACCGGTGGCACGCGTAGGTCGCGCAGCGGCGCGATCAGGCCTCGGCGCGCGGCATCCTGCAGCGGCAGGTCGTCGACCGAGGCCGGGAACACGTCGGAGACCTGCTTCGCGATCAGCTGCTCGGTTGCCGTCATGCCGATGTAGATCGGCTCGGGGAAGGAGCGGATCGCAGCCGAGGTCTTCTCCCCGAGTGCCGTGTGCGCCTCATCGCAGATGACGAGCTGGTACGTGTCGCGGTCGATCTCCTCGACGTGGCGCGCGAACCACGCGTACGTCTGGATCGTTAGCGGTGCCTTCTTGCCGCTGCGGCTGTCCCGCGTGATCACATCGGTGAGCCGCTTGCCGTAGCCCTCGGTGGTCAGATCACGCGTGAACTGGGAGACGAGGAGGCGCCGGTGCGTGAGGATGAGGACGCCCAGGGTGCGGGCTGCCTCGACGAACCCCGCCGCGGCGATCGTCTTGCCCGAGGCGGTCGGGTGTCGGAAGCGGTAGCGGCGAATTGCGCCCGGGTCGTCCTGCTCCGGCTCCTCCGGTAGCTCAGCGTCCTCGATCTCGACGACGAGCGTCGAGTCCTCGTCCTCGTCTTCGACCTGCTGCTCCTCGAGCTCCTCGGCCGTTGCCGGGTGGCCGTTGCCGTTGCCGTTCGAGTCGTAGCGCTGGCTCGCCGCGATCAGCTCGGTGAGCATCCCGGCGAGCGCGTCGACCTGGTGGCGGCGGAGCGCGGTACCGGAAGCGGTGGTCGGGTCGGGCTCCGCGAGCACGCGCTCGAGGCCGAGGAGAAGGCCGTAGCGCACCTTCCACTGCGAGGACGGGCCCTTCTGTCCCGCGTCCAGCTCGGCGATTGCGTCGTCGAGCGCGCGCCGGCGCGCGGTGCCCTCGCCGAGCGCCTCGGCCGGATCTTCGCCGTCACGCAGGAACGGCTCGCCCGCCCACGCCTCGGCGCGGAGGGCGGTGGCGACTAACGGGTCTGTCGCCTCCAGAGAGCTGGTCGGCTGCTGAATCGCTTCTTGCATCTACGCAGCACACCGCGGTGCTGCCATTCCAACGAAGAGATGCGCTGCGCTCTGCTGATTCCCCTGTGCGAGCGGCGCAAGCGGAAGGATACCGCTTGCGGCGGCGAACCGCTACGTCCCTAGTCCACCGAAGATAGCGAAGGGATTGGCGGGGCTCGTCTCCCGCACAACCTCGCCTCCTGCCTCGACCTCGCCGTGGAGTCTCGCGGCCAGCGCGTCCGCGTCCGCGCGGGTTGCAGCGCCCACGATGAGGTACTGGAAACGGCGTTCGGGCTTGTAGCCCTCCGCCTCGAGACGGTCGGCGAGATTCCGCGCCTCCTGCCGCGACGGGCACTCGACGCGCACCTCCCACGGCGCAAAGCCGCGTTCGAGCTCTTCTTCCTCCCACGTCTCGCCCGGTGGCTCGTCGTCCCACCGATCCTCCTCGTCGAGCCAGTGCTCTACCCGGCTCGTGCGTGCCTTGATCCCGTTCTCGTGGAGCTCTGCCTCGACGACCTTGTAGGCCTGCTCCGCTTCCGTGCGCGTGTCGGCGTAGACGAAAAGCGTGTCGCCGTCGCGGGAAACGGCGAGGCGGCGCTCTCTCAGCTCCTCGGCAAGCTCGCGCGCTTCCGAGCCGAGCTCGCCTGCGAGCCGCTCGAGCAGCCCCGCGGCGTGCTCCTCTTCCTCGACCTCGATCCGGATGCGCCAGTCGTCTTCGGCCATGTCCTTTCGAGCCTAGTGAAGAGGCACTTAATCTGCGCGGGTGGACTGGCGCGAGCGGTACGAGCGTGCGGCGACGCGGTATGCGGCGGGGGAGGCCCGCGAGCTCGACGAGCGGCAACTCGTGCAGCTCGCGAACGCGGCGTGGGCTGCCGGGCTGTCGCTGCGGGCGGCAGGAGACCGCGACCGAGCAGGCGAGTGGCTCCAGAAGTCGGCTGCGCGGTATCGGGAGAGCTGGGACGCCGGGGCGGCGACCGACGCCTGGGGGAGGCCGATCGGCGCGATGAAGGCGCTTTTGATCGCGGGTGCCGGCGCTGAGGACGTGGCGCGATGGACGCTGGACATCGGAGCTGCGCAGGCGGAATCGCCGATCGGTCGCTATGCCGCGTCCCTGGCGCTCCTCGTCCTCGGCCGCGACGAGGAGGCGGCTCTGCTCGCCGAGTCGTTGACCGGAGACTTTCCAGACGACGTCGCGGCTGCAGTCGGCGCGATCGCCCGTCGTGACACCGCTTCCTACACCGAAGCCGTCGACCGTGTGCGGCGCGCGTTCGACGAGCGCGACGACTTTCTCGAGGATCTCCCGGTGCCGGACACCGCGCTCGCGCTCGACGCGCTCGCCGCGAGGCGCGGCCTGAACTAGAGCTTCGCGGCCGCTGCGCGGTCGAGCACTGCGCTCGTCGTCCCGTCGGCCGCGCGCGCGAGGCTGCCCGGAGTCTCGTGCGACGGCTCAGCCGCGAACGCTCGCGACACAGCGCCGGCTTTGTCGTCGCCGGCCACGAGGAAGAGGAGCTCGCGCGTCGCGCAGATGCGGGGCAGTGTCATCGAGATCCGGTCGACGAACGGCTCGTGGCCGGCTTCGGAGCCGAGGGCGTTGCGGTCCGTCACGTCAAGCGTGGGGAAGTTGGGAAAGAGCGATGCGATGTGTCCGTCGGGGCCGAGGCCGAGCAGGACGAGATCGAAGGTGCTGACGCCGTCGAGCTCCCGCGCGTACTCGTCGGCGCCGGCGTCCCGGCCGAGCTCGCCGCGGATCCGGTGGGCGGCTGCGGGCGCAACGGCGAGGCGGTCCAGCAGCGCCAGCTTCGCCATGCCGTAGTTCGAGCGCTCATCGTCCTGCGACACGCAGCGCTCGTCTCCCCACCACAGCTCGACCCGCCTCCAATCCGGCTCGAGCTCGGTCGAGATCTCGTACGCGCGGCGCGGAGTCGAGCCGCCGGTGAGGACGACGTGACCGCCGGCCCGCGCCTGCTCGGCCAGCCGCTGCGCGACGAGCCGAGCGGCCTCCTCGGCGTCCGCGACGACGGTGATCTCGACGGAGCTCATCCGCCTTCGGCGAGCTCGCGCGCGCGATCCATCGCTGCCTGGATCGCGTTCAGGAAGGCCGCGCGCACCCCGGCCTGCTCGAGCTCGCGGATCGCGGCGATCGTCGTGCCGCCGGGCGAGGTGACCGACTCACGGAGCTCGACCGGGTGCATCCCCTGGTCACGGAGCTGCTTCGCGGTCCCGAACATCGTCTGCACCACGAGTGTCGTCGAGACCTCGCGCGAGAGGCCGAGCAGGATCCCGGCCTCGATCATCGCCTCGGCGAGCAGTGCGAAGTAGGCGGGGCCGGAGCCCGAGACGGCCGTGATCGCGTCCATCCACGTCTCCGGCACACGCACGACACGGCCGAGATGCGAAAGCAGCTCCTCGGCGAGCGCGAGCTGGTCGTCGCCCGCGTGGGCGCCGGCGCAGATGCCGGCCATGCCCTCGTGCACCGTCGCCGGCGCGTTCGGCATCGCGCGCACGACGGGGACGCCGGCCGCGATCCGCTCCTCGATGTGAGCCGTCGGGATGGCGGCCGCGATCGAGACCACGGTCTGCTCGGTCGTCAGGTGGTCGCCGATCTGGGCGAGCAGCTCGTCGATGTCCTGCGGCTTGACGGCGACCACGACGATTCCGGAGCCCGCGACGGCGCTCGGATTGTCGGCAGTTGCCTCGACGCCGTAGCGCTCGTGCAGTTCGGCGGCGCGCTCCGCGCCGCGGTTGGTGATGACGACCTCGGAAGCCTCCCGCCAGCCGGAGCTGAGCAAGCCGGACAGGAGAGCCTCCCCGATCCGCCCGCCGCCGAGGATCGCAATCTTGCGCGCGCTCATGGAGAGAGTCTGCCCGAGATCAGGGGGCCGGCACTAGTTCCCAGCCTTCCGGAAGCGGCGGCGGGTTCAGGCCGGGAGGCGGCGTCCAGTCAGCCCACGCGAGATCCCACCATGGCCCGTCGCGTGCGTACTCGGCCTGGAAGATGGCGGCGTCGGCCCAGATCCGCTCCGCCTCCTGCTCGTCGAACCGACCGTGGGCGACACACTCCTTGACGCCCTCCTCGTCCTTGAGGTGCCACGTCACACCGTCCTCACTCCACAGGTCGAGCTCGTGATCGAGCGAGTCGATTCCGATCGCCGAGCGGCGGTAGGGCCGCTCGAGGTTCACGTACCAGCACGCGAATTCGCGCTCCTCTCCCTCCCAGAAGGCCCAGATCGAGTAGCGGTCGCCGGGTCGGCGCAGCATCAGCGTCCCATGCCCCTGCCAGCTGCCCCGGTGCGCCCAGGGGTGAGGATCGCCGCTCGGCCAGCCCGGGACCGCCCCGAACGGAGCCCCTTCCGGCAGGTACGTCACGAGCAATTCGGGATTGTCGGAAACGACGACACAGGGAATGCCGAGGAGCGGCCGGCCCTGCCAGACCTGGCGGAAGACGATCGTCTCGCCGGGAGGCCAGCTCACGCGGCTCGAGCCGCGGGCAGCGGGATCAGGCCGCGGCCGAAGCCGGCGAGGAGATACACGCTCGCGAGGCCGGCCCACTCGCCGTATGGCTCGAGCAGCTCCGCCGTCTCCCAGGTCTCCACGGCCCGCCGGCCGCTCAGCGCGCGCACGAGCTTGACCAGCCCGAGATCGCCGACGAGTCCGTGCTCGTAGCGGCCGAGCCCCTCGAGGCAGACGACGCCCGCGGACCAGGGGCCGAGACCGCGCTCGCGCTCTAGCCGGCGCACGACTGCGCCGGTCGGGAGCTCGTGGAGCCGCTCGAGCTCGAGCGAGCGGCAGAGCCGAACGACGGCAGCACCGCGCCGCTCGTGCAGCCCGAGGCGGCGAAGCTCGAACGGCGCCACCGCGGCGAGTGTGGAGGTTGTAGGAGGTTCGCTAAGACCGGTAGCAGCCACTGCACGCCCTTGCAACGCGCGGATCACGGAACGTTCGAGACTTCGTGCCGTCTTCGAGTCGATGAGCTGTCCACAGACGGCGCGGAGGACCGCCTGCGCGACAGTGGCCGTACGAACGGGCCGAAACCCGCGGAGGTGTTTCGTCGCGCGCCCGACGAGAGGATCGTCTGCGAAGCGCAGCAGGAACTCGGAGTGGTCGTCGTCGAGCGCGAGCATCCAGCGGAGCTTCTCCGCGGCAGTCGCAGACTCGGATCGGATCGTCACCGTGCCGTCTCGCGACTGGAAGGCCCGCGCCACACCCCCGCCGCAACGGGCGGTGACGAGACCTTCCCGCACCTGCCGCGTCGCGTCGCCGGCGAGCCGCGTGGAGAGCGCGAGCGAGTATGGACCGCGCGGGCGGACGGCGATTTCGACCACGTCTCGAGCCTACTGTTTCAGCTGGACACGGCCCGAAGAGCGTCTTGTGGCGCGCGAGAGCTCTGCCTACCGTCGGCGAGGTGGCGCGACCACTCGACTTCCTGCTCGCTCTGCTGGTCGTCGTGGCTGTGGTGGCGTTCTTCGCCCAGCCGCGAGGCCACCGAGCGGCGGCGGTCCTCGCCGACCCGGTGCGCACGCCCGGCGTCCTCAACCCGGACGTGACGCAGGCGAACATCCGCTCCACGATCTGCCGCCGGGGCTGGACGATGACGATCCGCCCGCCTGTCGACTACACGAACGCGCTCAAACGGAGGCAGATGCGCCACTACCGCGAGACCGGCTCGCTCTCCGACTTCCAGGAGGACCACCTGATCAGCCTCGAGCTCGGGGGCAACCCGACCGACCCGCGCAACCTCTGGCCCGAGCCCTACCCGCGCGCGTCCGAGGTCGACCGGATCGAGAACGACCTCAACGCGCAGGTCTGCTCCGGGGAGCTCACGCTCGCGCAGGCGCAGCAGCGCGAGGACAACCTCAAGCACACGCAGGGGTAGAGTCGCCCCATGCAGATCTCGCCCGAAGCGCACATGGGGCTTGTCGAGCTGAGCGTCTCCGACCTCGACCGCTCGCTCGCGTACTGGCAGGACGCGATCGGCCTGCGCGTCCTCTCACGCGAGAACGGCACGGCCGAGCTCGGCGCCGATACGCCTCTCGTTCGCTTCGTCGAGGAGCCGGGGGCACGCTCGGCCCACGGCTTCACCGGCCTCTTCCACGTCGCGCTGCTGGTACCGGACCGCCCGAGTCTCGGCCGCTTCCTCGCGCATACCGCGCGCGAGGGGATACCGCTCACGGGCCTTTCGGACCACGTCGTGAGCGAGGCGATCTATCTTCGCGACCCGGATTACCACGGCATCGAGATCTACGCCGACCGCCCACGCGAGCAGTGGGAGGGCAAGGTCTCGCAAACCATGACGACGATTCCGCTCGACACGGACTCGGTGCTGGCCGAGGCGGACGGCGAGTTCGACGGGCTGCCCGAAGGGGCCACGGTCGGGCACGTCCATCTCTGCGTTCGGGACGTCGACGAGACGATCGGCTTCTACCGCGACCGGCTCGGGATGGGGCTGACCGCGCACCTCGGCGACCAGGCCGCCTTCCTCAGCGCCGGCGGCTACCACCATCACCTCGGCGGGAACACATGGGAGACGCGAGGCGCGGAGCCCGCACCCGTGGGCACCGCGCGGCTCCTCCGCTTCACGATCGTCCTCCCCGACGAGGCCGAAGTGGCCAGGGTCGCGGGGCAGATCGGCGGCACCGAAGTCCGCGATCCCTCCGGGAACCCGCTCGCGCTCGCAGCCGCCTAGCCGGTCGCCGCCTTCGGCAGCCAGCTGAAGCGCAGGAGCGCGACCCCGAGGCCGATGGCCGCCCAGAGCGCGAGCACGCCGATATCGCTCCAGACGATTCCGACGCCGTGGACTCCCGGAATGTAGGCGTGGTGCAGGCCGTCGGAGAGGTGCTCGACTGGGAAGATCTGCGCGACGTGCTTCAGCCACGGCGGGAGAGTGATGTTCGGGACGAAGACGCCGGAGATGAAGTACAGCGGCAACATGATCGCCTGCACCATCGGCTGCGCCGAGTCCTCGTTGCTGATCGCCGTCGAGAGCGCGTAGCCGAGCACGCAGAACGTGACCGAGCCGACGACCGCCGTCAGCGCGATGCCCGGCAGGGTCGAGGTCGGCAACTTGACGCCGTACACGAAGCGGCCGAAGGCGAGCAGCACGGTCAGGACGGTGAGCGAGACAGTCACCGCCGTGAGTGTTCGGCCGGCGACCAGCACCCACGCGGGGACTGGTGTCGCCCGGCGGCGTTTGAGGATCCCGCCCTCCCGCTGCGCGGTGATCGAGATCACAAGATTGACGAACGAGGCCGCGATCACGCCGAGCGCCCCGATGCCGGGCACGTAGTACGCCTTCAGCTTCACGAACGTGCCGCCCGCACGAGCCGTGTGATTGCCGAAGACTCCGGTGAAGATCACGAGGAAGAGGAGCGGCAGCACGAGGGTGAAGAAGCGCGCCTGCCGGTTCCGGAGGATCCCGAGCAGGTCGTACCGCGCTTGGTGGAGGATGAGCACGAGCGGGCCGCGTGAGGCTGCGGTCACGACTCGCTCCGCGTCAGCTGGAGATAGACGTCCTCGAGTGTCGGCCGCCGCACGTCGAGATCAGGCAGGTCGATCCCGCGTCCGAGCGCCCAGTTGGCGAGGGCGCCGACGTGCTCGAGCGGTGTATCCGACGTCAGCGTCACCCGCCCGTCCTCTCCCGCGAGCAACGCACGGAGCTCCGGCGGGAGGTCGTCGGCGCCGGTTCCCGCAGGCAGCGTGAAGCGAATCGTCGCGGCCATCCGGTTGCGGCCGCCGAGCGTCCCAGGCGTCCCCTCGGCGACGATCTGACCACCGGCGATCACGGCAATGCGGTCGGCTAGCTGCTCGGCCTCGTCCATGTAGTGCGTCGTCAGGAAGACGGTTTTGCCGAGCTCGCGCAAGCCGTCGATCACATGCCACGCCGTCCGCCGCGCCGACGGGTCGAATCCTGTCGTGGGCTCGTCGAGGAAGATGAGCTCCGGATCGCCGATCAGCCCCAGCGCCACGTCGAGCCGGCGCCGCTGGCCGCCCGAGAGCTGCGGCCCGAGCGTGTCGGCCTTCTCCTCGAGCCCCACGAGCGCGATCGTGTCGTCGATGTCGCGCGGGTGGAGGTAGTAGCCGGAGTAGAGCTGGAGGCTCTCGCGCACCGTGAGCCCCGGCTCGGCGTTCGACTCCTGCAGGACAGCGCCGACCCGGTTGCGCCACGCGGCGTCGCCCTTCGCAGGGTCGACACCCAGCACGCTGACCTCGCCTTCCGTGCGCGTGCGGAAGCCTTCGAGGATCTCGACGGTCGTCGTCTTGCCGGCGCCGTTCGGCCCGAGGAACGCGAAGATCTCGCCGCGCTGCACCTCGAGATCGATTCCCGCCACGGCGTCGAACTGGCCGTAGCGCTTGCGCAGTCCGTGGATGGAGACGACCGGCTCCACGGTCAACCTGCGGGCGCGGTGAACGGCGCGGGCCCCAGCGCGCGTAGCGCCGCGTAGCTGGGCTTGATCGCCTCGTTGATGATCTCGAGCCGCTCGTCGAACGGCGCGAAGGCGCTCTTCATCGCATTCGTAGTCAGCCACTCCATCTCGGCGAGCCCGAGCCCGAACACCTGCGCGAGGGCGGCGAACTCCGAGGAGAGGGTCACGCCGCTCATGAGCCGGTTGTCGGTGTTGACCGTGACCCGGTAGCGCAGACGGCGCAGCAGGTCGATCGGATGCTCCTCGATCGATGCGGCCGCTCCAGTCTGGACGTTGCACGTGGGGCACATCTCGAGGGGCACACGCCGGTCGCGGACGAACGCCGCAAGACGACCGAGCTCAACGGAGCCGTCCGGTCGCACGGTGATGTCGTCGACGATTCGAGTGCCGTGGCCGAGTCGCTCGGCGCCGCACCACTGCAGCGCCTCCCAGATCGACGGCAGACCGAAGCTCTCACCGGCATGGATCGTGACGTGGAAGTTCTCGCGCTGGATCAGCTGAAAGGCGTCGAGATGCCGCGTGGGCGGGAACCCGGCCTCGGGGCCGGCGATGTCGAAGCCCACCACGCCCACGTCACGGTGCCGCACCGCGAGCTCCGCAGCCTCGACCGAGCGTGCCGCCTGGCGCATGGCGGAGACGAGCAGCTTCGTCGCGATCCTCCGCCCCTGCATCCGCGCTCGATGCTCGCCCTCGCGGAAGCCGTCGAGGATCGCCGTCACGACCTCGTCGAGCGTGAGCCCACCCTCGGTCGAGAGCTCGGGCGCGTACCGCACCTCGGCGTAGACGACGCCGTCGGCCGCGAGATCCTCGGCGCATTCGGCCGCGACGCGCACCAGCGCATCCCGTGTCTGGAGCAGAGCGACCGTGTGGCGGAATCCTTCGAGGTACAGCTCGAGGCTCTTGCGGTCGGCGCCCCGCAGGAACCAGCGGGCGAGCTCGTCCGGGTCGGTCGTGGGCAGCTCGCGGTAGCCGGCCTCCGCGGCGAGCTCGAGCACCGTCCGGGGGCGCAGGCCGCCGTCGAGGTGGTCGTGCAGAAGCGCCTTCGGCGCCTGGCGGATCTCGGCGAGCTCGAGCAATGCCCTCTCCGGCGATCCTACTGCCGAGATGGAGCCCGAGCCCCCGCCGCGTGCGCTATACCTGCGGGGAGGGAATGAGCAGCAAGCCGGTCGAGCAGCTCTCGCAGGTGATCGTGCGCTTCGCGGGCGATTCCGGTGACGGCATGCAGCTCACCGGGTCGCAGTTCACCTCCGAGGCGGCGCTGCTCGGCAACGACATCTCGACGCTGCCCGACTTCCCGGCCGAGATCCGCGCTCCCGCCGGCTCGCTCCCGGGCGTGTCCGGCTTCCAGCTCCACTTCGCGGATCACGACATCCTCACGCCGGGCGACGCGCCGAACGTGCTCGTCGCGATGAACCCGGCGGCGCTGAAGACGAACATCGGCGACCTGCCGAGAGGCGGGACGCTGATCGTCGACGCAGACGCCTTCACCGAGCGGAATCTCCAGAAGGCGGGCTACGCGCAGAGCCCGCTCGAAGACGGCTCCCTCGACGAGTACCAGGTGCACGCCGTGCCGCTGACGTCGCTCACCGTCGGCGCGCTGAAGGAGATCGAGGGCGTGACACCGCGCGAGGCCGAGCGCTCGAAGAACATGTTCTCGCTTGGGCTCATGTCGTGGCTGTACGGACGATCGATCAAGCCGTCGATCGAGTTCCTCGAGGAGAAGTTCGGCACGAAGCGGCCCGAGATCGCGGCCGCGAACATCAAGGCGCTACGAGCCGGCTATGCGTTCGGCGAGACGACGGAGTCTTTCGCCGTCACGTATGAGGTGAAGCCGGCGAAGCTCGCGCCCGGGACGTACCGGAACATCACGGGCAACCAGGCGCTGTCGCTCGGGCTCGTCGCGGCGTCGCGGCTCTCCGGCCTGCCGCTCTTCCTCGGCGCCTACCCGATCACGCCGGCGAGCGCGATTCTCGAGGAGCTCGCGGGCTACAAGCACTTCGGCGTCCGCACGTTCCAGGCGGAGGACGAGATCGCCGCGGCCGGAGCGGCGGTCGGAGCCGCCTTCGGCGGCGCGCTCGGCGTCACGACCTCGGCCGGGCCGGGCATCGTGCTCAAGGCGGAGACCGTCGGGCTCGCGATCATGCTCGAGCTGCCGCTCGTGATCTGCGACATCCAGCGCGCCGGCCCGTCGACCGGGATGCCGACGAAGCCGGAGCAGGGCGACCTGCTGATGGTGATGTACGGCCGGAACAGCGAGTCGCCGGTGCCGGTCGTCGCGGCACGCTCGCCGTCGGACTGCTTCCACGCCGCGATCGAGGCGGTGCGGATCGCGCTCAAGTACCGGACGCCTGTCTACCTGCTCAGCGACGCCTACCTCGCGAACGGCTCCGAGCCGTGGCTCCTGCCCGACC
>Ga0070695_100000029_pt1 | contig 53859 bp, 58 predicted proteins | sample KBSK1252metaG_FD_65471 | JGI IMG/M metagenome (GOLD analysis project Ga0070695, IMG submission 65471) | Corn, switchgrass and miscanthus rhizosphere microbial communities from Kellogg Biological Station, Michigan, USA - KBS K1-25-2 metaG | ecosystem: Host-associated > Plants > Roots >...
GCGACGGTGAAGGACGTACGCGAGGTGCTCGCCCGCGCGCGAGAACGCCTCGGCACGAGCGGGAACCGCACGATCCTCTTCCTCGACGAGATCCACCGCTTCAACAAGGCTCAGCAGGATGCGCTTCTACCCGGCGTCGAGTCGGGGCTCCTCACGCTGATCGGCGCGACGACGGAGAATCCGTATTACGAGGTCAACTCCGCGCTCATCTCGCGGACGCAGGTCTACGAGCTCGAGACGCTGACGCCGGACGAGATGGCGGTCGTCGTACGCCGCGGGCTCGGCGAGGTAGGCGGCGAGGCGTCGGATGAGGCGGTGGAGCTGATCGCGCACCGCTCAGGCGGCGACGCGCGCACTGCGCTCAACATCGTCGAGTTGGCGACGCAGACCGCCGGCGGCGACATCACCGTCGAGAACGTCGAGGACGCCGCGCGGAAGCCGCCGCTCGTCTACGACAAGGCGGGCGACAAGCACTACGACTACACATCCGCCTTCATCAAGTCGATGCGCGGCAGCGATGCCGACGCAGCTGTCTACTACCTCGCCGCAATGCTCGAAGGCGGCGAGGATGCGCGCTTCATCGCGCGGCGGATGATCGTGCTCGCTTCAGAGGACATCGGGAACGCCGACCCGCGCGCGCTCCTCGTCGCGGTCGCGGCGGCGCAGGCCGTGGAGCACGTCGGGCTGCCGGAGGCGCGGCTCAACCTCTCCCAGGCGGCGATCTACCTCGCGCGCGCGCCGAAATCGAACGCAAGCTACCTGGCGCTCAACCGAGCCGCCGCGGACGTGCGGGAGCGTGGGGCCGCGCGGCCGCCTAAGGCGCTGCGGGACGGCTCGTGGTACGGCCGCCGGCTCGGGCACGGCGAGGGCTACGTCTACCCGCACGACGATCCGGACGGGTTCGAGACGAGCTACCTGCCGGAGGAGCTCGAAGGCCGCCGCTACTACGAGCCGTCGGACTCGGGCGAGGAGAGTGCAGACGAGAACGCCTCGTAGGCCTCGCGGCCGAAGACGGCGAAGATCGCGCACTCGAGCGACCGCGGCTCGAACCTCCGCGCCTCGCCCACCATGATCCGGGCGCACTCGTCAAGCGGGAAGCCGCCGACTCCCGTGCCGAAGGCGGGCAGCGCGAGCGACCTGCAGCCCAGCTCGTCGGCGACCTCGAGACAGGAGCGCGTCGTGCGACCGACGAGATCGCCGTCCGTCCGCAGGTCCTGTCCCATCACGGCACCGTGGATCACCCAGCTCGCCGGGAGTTCCCGGCTGTGGTCGCAACTGCGCTGCCGAGCGGGATCGGGCCGAGCGCCATCGCCTCCCGCTCGATCTCGTCACCGCCTGATCGCTTGAGAGCACCTGCGACGCCGGCGCCCATCCAGAGCCTGTCGTTCGCGGCGTTCGCCACGGCCTCCGCCTCGACAGCTGCGATGTCGCCCTCGCGAACCTCGAGCTGCAGCACTGCTAGAGAATCCGAGCGCCGAGCGCCGAAGCCACGAGCTCAACGGCAAGCTGCCCCGTCGCGTTCTCGCGGTCGAGGATTGGATTCACCTCGACCACGTCCAACGAGTCGAGGACGCCCGCCTCCGCCACCGTCTCCATCGCCAGATGCGCCTCGCGGTACGAGAGACCGCCGCGGACGGGAGTCCCAACGCCCGGCGCGTAATCGGGGTCGACGACGTCCATGTCGAGCGAGACGTGGAGGAACGCCGCACCCGAAGCGTGGGCCAGCGCCTCCCGCATGCACGGCTCGACGCCGACCCGGTCGACCTCGCTCATCGTGAAGACCTTCGCGTCGATCCGCTGGAGCAGCTCCCGCTCGCCGTCGTCGAGCGAGCGGACACCGACGAGCGCCAGCTTGCCCGATTCCACCGCCGGAAGCGGCCAGCCGTCCCGCCGGAACGCGTCCCCCGCCAGCCCGAGCGCAGCCGCGAGCACCATGCCGTGCACGTTCCCGCTGGGGGACGTCTCGGGCGTGTTCACGTCGCCGTGCGCGTCGACCCAGACAACCCCACCCGATCCGCGAGCCTTGGCCATCCCCACGAGCGAGCCAAGCGCGACGGAGTGGTCGCCGCCGAGCACGAGCGGCATCGCACCGCGACGCGCGGCGTCCTCGACGAGACGCGCGAGGCGATCGCAGAGGTCGAGGATCTGTGGGAGGTAGCGCGCGCTCGCGTCGCCCACCTCGGCTGTCTCGGCGACCGGCGAGATGACGTTCCCCTCGTCCGAGACACGCACGCCGAGCTTCTCGGTGAGCTGCTGCTCGAGCCCCGCATAGCGGATCGCCGACGGTCCCATGTCGACGCCGCGTCGCCCGGCACCGAGGTCGAGCGTCCCGCCGATCACGGCGACCTCGCGGTCGGCCTCCTTCACGCTCACGGCGGGGAGGCTAACGTGGCGGCCAGCGGGCGGGGCTACACTGACCGCCGCCCAGCGGCGGCGAGGTAGCTCAGCTGGTAGAGCACTCGGCTGAAAACCGGGGTGTCGCCGGTTCGAGTCCGGCCCTCGCCATTTTTTTCTTGCGGTCGCCCGCTTCGCTGGCGCAGGCTCGCTTCGCTCGCGTGCGCTGGCGCTGTGCTTTCCGCTCCCACAAGTGCCGCGCCCGCTCATGTCGGTCGCGGCACGCAGAGAGACAGACCGCCTAGATGTGTTCCGCGCTCGTAAGCGCGCAGAGCGACCCTGGAGGCGCGATTTCTCGCAAAGAGCGGGCTTTCGCCCGCGGAGGTCTTGATCCGTCCGAGGCAGCCTTCGTAGCTTCCTCCGTGTTACGGGTCGTTCACAAACTCAGGGGGAGGACAGCACACAGATGAGCACGATCGCGGCCGCGTTCCGGGGCGACGGACTCCTGGAGCGCTACTTCGGCTTTGCCGCGCGAGGAACGACGTTCGCGCGGGACACGATGGCCGGCGCCACGACATTTGTCGTGATGTCGTACATCATCTTCGTCAACCCGATCATCCTGACCGGGGCCACACCCAAGTTCGGACCGACACTCGCCTTCGGCGCGGTCCTGACGAGCACGTGTCTCGTGGCAGGCGTGATGTCGATCCTCATGGGATTGACGACGAACTACGCCTACGCGATCGCGCCGGGGATGGGCCTCAACGCGGTCGTCGCATACGGCCTCGTCGCGAGCGGCAAGGCGAGCTTCCCCGAGGCGATGGGGCTCGTGGTGCTCGAGGGCGCCGCGATGGTGGTGCTCGCGGTGACCGGCCTGCGAGAGCTGATCTTCAAGGCGATCCCGCTCGAGCTGAAGAAGGCGATCGCGATCGGCATCGGCCTCTTCATTGCCTTCATCGGCCTCTACAACTCGGGGATCATCGCGAATGTCGACCCGGGCGGCGGTCAGCCCGTGACGCTCGGCAGCTTCACGACCTGGCCGATCTTCGTCACGATCTTCGGTCTCGTCTTCACCATCGCGCTGCGAGCGATCCGCTTCCGTGGCGACCTGATCGTGGGGATCGTCGGCACCACCGTCGTAGCGACGATCGTCAACGCGCTCGTCAGCCATCACCGCGCGTTCGGCACCGAGACAGCCACCTGGCCGGGCTGGCATCACCTCTATGCGAGGCCGGACTTCAGCCTGCTCGGCAACATCAGCCTGCACTCGTTCTCGAGCACGCAGCTCGGCGTGATCGCGTCGGTCGTCTGGGTGTTCTCCCTTTTCCTGAGTGACTTCTTCGACTTCTCGGGAACGGCGATCGGCGTTGGGAAACAGGCCGGTTACGTCGACCAGGACGGCAACATCCCGAGGTTCAAGAAGGCACTGATCGTCGACGGCCTCGCTGCCTCGGCGGGCGGCTTCGCGTCGTCTTCTTCGGCGACGACCTTCATCGAGTCGGGCTCCGGCGTCGCGGCCGGCGGTCGCACCGGCTGGGTCGCGATCGTCGCCGGGCTCCTCTTCTTCCCGTTCATGTTCATCTCCCCACTGATCGGGATGGTGCCGGCACAGGCCACGGCGGCTGCGCTCGTCATCGTCGGCTGGCTGATGGTCTCGACGCTCACCGAGATGGAGGGCGAGGCCGAGGGCAAGGCGGCGACGAGGCTCGCCGGGATCGACTTCCATGACCTCGCGATCGGGCTGTCGGCCGCGCTCGCGATCATGATCATGCCGTTCACCTACTCGATCACGAACGGGATCGGGTTCGGCTTCATCACGTACACCGTGATCTGCGCCGCGCGGCGCGAGTGGAAGCGGATCCACCCGTTCATGTGGATCGTGACCGCGGCGTTCGTCCTCTACTTCCTCGTGCCGCTGCTCCAGCAGCACGTCAGCTGGTTCGGCGGCCACCTGGCGTAACGGCAAAAGGTGAGGCCCCCGTGGACGCCGTAGCGTCCTCGGGGGCCTCTGGTCGTTCGGACCGGTGCGACCGTGTCGCGGACGACCGTTGCCCTGACCTTACTGCCTCTTCGCCCGGAGCGCCGTGGCCGGCTCCGCCGAAAACTCCGCAAATTCCGCGAAGCCCCGGCGTCCGAGCTCGTCGCGCAGCCGCTCGGCCGCAACGTAGATCGGCGTGTCGGCCCCCTTCGAGAACGAGAGCACCAGCGTTCCTCCCGGCGCGACAACGCGGGCGAGCTCGCCGAAGAACGGGATCATGTTGGAGAGAACGACGAGGTCGAACGCAGCGTCGGGTGAGCCGAGAGCCGAGGCGTCGCCAACCTCGAAACCGACGCGGCCCGCGAGCTCGGACGGCACCTTCCGCCGCGCCTCGTCGATCATTCCCGGGCTCAGGTCGATGCCGAGGATCTCCGCTTCTGGGTAACGATCTGCGAGCGCAAGCGCCACGACACCCGTGCCGGTGCCGAGATCGAGCACACGCCGCGGCGGCGAGACCTCGGCGAGCGCGAGGTCGAGAGCCCGGAGGTGGTGCGGCCCGATCCGCGTCTCCCACGTCGGCGCGAGGCCGTCGAACATCCTGCGCAGCGGACGCCGCAGGACACGCCAGAGCAGCGGCCGCCGCACGACCGCGTCCGTCACCATCCGCGCGAAGCGCTGGGCGTCGATCACCGCGCCGCGAGGTCGAGGACGATCTCGCCGCCCTCTTCGAGCCGAAGGAGCTGCGCCGCACTGCCGCGCGAGACAGCGAGGGCGAGACTTCCGTAGCTGTCCTCGTACAGGATCAGCGCGCCGCGCGGGGCGTCCGCGAACGTCCGCGCGGAGACGGCGTAGAACCGCTCGCCGCGGGCGATGAGCTCCACGCGCGTTCCGGCGCCGAGCTCGACCTCCCCGAGCTGCTCACGCCTCAGGTTGAGTGCGACGTTGCCGAAGCGATCGACGACGAGCGCGGTGGCCCGGATCCGGTTCTGGCCAACCTCCGCCTGTGGGATCTCGATGCGCACGAGCGCCTCGGGATCGACCGGAGGGCCGAGCTCCTCGAGCGCCACCCCGGCTGCGAGGTGGGCCGCGGCCGGCGCGAACAGATCGCGCCCGTGGAAGGTCCGCGAGACCGGCTGCAGCGAATAGTCGGCGTTGGCGAGCTCGTGCGCCTGGGCGACACCGCCGAAGGCGTCCGCGGCCGGCAACAGGAGGCCGTTGTCCGGACCGACGTGGAGCCGGCCCTGCCCGTCGCGCAAGGCGAGCGGGCGCCGCCCGCTCCCGACCCCCGGGTCGACGACCGCGAGATGGACGCCCGCCGGCATGTAGGGGAGCGTGTTCGCGAGGACGAGGGCTCCCTGCAGGATGTGCCCCGGCCGGACGCCATGTGTGACGTCGATCACCCGCGCGTCAGGAGCGATCGTCGCGATCACGCCGTGACACGTGCCGACGAAGTCGTCCTGCAACCCGAAGTCGGTCAGGAAGGTGATGACCACGACAGGGACCGTAATGCCTCGACGAGGCCGTCGAGGTCGTGAACGGCCGCGACCGAAACGACGTCCAGCCCCACGTCCCGTGCCTCGGCCTCGGTTTGAGGGCCGATCGCGACGACTCGCATGTGAACGCCGGTCGCAGCCAGCGCCCGAGCCGCCGAACCGGACATGAGCAGCGCGACGTCGGCCACCGGCACCTCGGGCCGGAGCTCGATCGTCCGGTAGAGCGGAAGGAAGTCAGCGTCGAGGACGCCCCGCCGCGCGCCCTCTGCGGCCGCAAGCAGAACCGTTCCCGCCGGCAGCTCCTCGCGCAGACCTTCCTGCGTGTGCGCCGCGGCGACGAGATCGACCCGCAAGCCGTGAGAACGCAGCGCCTCGGCGGTCGCCGGCCCGATCGCCGCGATGCGGTTCGCGGTGATGCCGCGACGCGCGAGCTCGTGTGCGCCGTTGCGGCTGGTGACGACGAGCCAGTCGTACGCCCGAGCGTCGACAGGCTCTTCGCCCAGCGGCTCGACGCGGATCAGCTCGCAGAGGACGGCGTCGTGCCCGAGCGCCTCCACTCGGGCGACGAGCTCCTCACGCGTGACGAGTACTCGCATCCGCCAGCTCCACCCCGAGCGCCGCCGGGTCGTCGCCCGTGCGCCACTCGATCCACGACCCGTCCTCCGCCGCGACGAGCCCGGTCAACACTGTGCCGTCGTGGTGTGCCGCGACGGGAGCAAGACAGCCACCGCCGACAGCAGCCACGACCGCGCGCTCGGCCTCCACCCGTTCCCGCGTCTCCGAGTCGTCGGCCGCGGACACGAGATGCTCGTCGCCCGCCCTCACCTGAAGCGCGAGGGCACCCTGGCCCGCCTCGGGCAGCATCTCCTCCGGCTCGAAGCGGTGCCCGATCTCGTGGCCGAGCCCGAGCCGGTCGAGCCCGCACGCGGCGAGCACGATCGCGTCGAGCCCGCGCTCGCCACGCTTGCGCAGGCGCGTGTCGATGTTGCCGCGCAGCGGCTCGATCGAGAGGGACGGATCGCTCGCGAGCAGCTGCGCTTTCCGGCGAACCGAAGCCGTCCCGATGCGCATGCCCGGTCGCAGCTCCGTCGCGCCGCAGAGCGCGTCGCGGGGGTCGTCGCGCGGGAGGAACGCACCGATCGCCAGCCCCTCCGGATCCGTGGCGGTGAGGTCCTTTGCCGAGTGGACCGCGACGTCGATTCGCCGCTCGAGCAGCGCCTCCTCGAGCTCCTTGACGAAGACGCCGCGCGAGCCGATCTCCCCGAACGGGCGCGAGCGGTCTCGGTCGCCCGTGGTCGTGATCGGCACGAGCGCGAGCTCGATCCCGGGTGCCCGCAGCGCCGAGAGGGCGCGCTCGGCCTGGGTGAGCGCGAGCCTACTGCCGCGACTGCCGACGCGGACGAGCACAGCTCTTGGGGGCTGAGCCCAGTGGCCTTCGCACGGGCGGGGAGCAACCAACGCCGCCGCGCGGCCGGACTCGGATGAAGGCCGTCGGAGCCTGCAGCGGCAAAGGACGACCCGTTACGGGCTTGACCTTCAGCGCTCGTCCTCGCCGAGACCGAAGAGGTGCCGCACGGCCTCAGCATAGAGAACCCCGTCGGCTGCCGCGGCCGCCTGTTTCATTCGCACGGTCGGCAGATGCAGGAGCTTGTTCACGATCTGGGCGGTCACGGCTTCGACCGCCCGCCGCTGGCTCTCGTCGAGCCGTCCGAGGAGCGATTCCGCCTTCTGGAGCTCCGCCTCGCGGATCTCCTCGGCCCGCGCCCGCAGCGAAGCGATTGCCGGCACGACGTCGAGGGATGCATGCCACTCGTGGAACTTCTCCGCCTCGGCGGCGACGATCGCCTCGGCACGTTCGGCCTCCCGCCGGCGAAGGGACAGGGTCTCGACGACGATCTGCTCGAGGTCGTCGATGTCGAAGAGGTAGCAGCCGTCGAGCTCGCCGATCGCGGGGTCGAGATCGCGCGGCACCGCGAGATCGATCAGCAGGAGCCGCCGCCCGCGCCGGGCGCGCAGCGCCTCCGCCACTGTGGCCACCTCGAGCACGAGGCCCGGCGCATTGGTCGATGCGATGACGACGTCAACTTCCGCAAGCCGCTCGTGAATTTGCTCGCGCTCCGTCTTGCTGTTCGCGACGAGCGTGATCTCGGCGCCGCGGCTGCGGAGGTTGCGGGCGGCCTGCTCGCTCACCTTGCCCGCACCGAGGAGGAGAATGGAGCGTTCCCCGAGGCTGCCGAAGACCTGCTCCGCGAGGGCGGCTGCGGCGGCCGACACAGACGCGGGGCTCTCCCCGATCGCGGTTTGCGCGCGTACCTTGCGGCCCGCATGGAGCGCCTGCCGGAAGGCGCGATCGAGCAGCGGCCCGGTCGTTCCGAGCTCGTGCGCGACCCGAACCTGGCCGAGGATCTCGCCCTCGCCCGGCACGAGCGAATCCAGCCCGGCCGCGACGCGGAAGAGATGGTGGGCGGCGGCCCGGTCGCGCAGGCGGTACAGGGCGGGCTCGATCTCGGGCCCGAGTGAGGCGAGCGCCGCGGCAGCTGCGCGCTCGGCCTCGTCCGCATCGGGGGCGGCGACATAGAGCTCGGTGCGGTTGCAAGTCGAGACGCAGACCGCCTCGCGTCCGTCCTCTCCCAGCCGCGCGGCAAGCACCTGCGCCTGGTCGCGGTCGAGCGCAACCTGCTCGCGCAACTCGACAGGCGCGTGGTGGTGAGAGGTGCCGACGAGGACGAGGCGCATCACGCGAAGTGGGTGGCGGGAAGGGCGAGGCGAACGACGACGACCAGGGCAAACCCGGCGAGAGCGAGGTACGCAGCGCGGCGACCCGTCCAGCCGCCGAACAGACGAAGGCCGAGGTACGCACACCACACCAGCCACGTGGCGGCAGTCACGGCGATGAGCGCGTCGACCCGGTCGCCGCGGGCGACGAGGCGGCCGAGGCCGACGGCGGCCCCCAGCGTGAGAAGCGGTACCGACCATGCAACCGTCCGGAGAGCGAGCGAGTCGAGCGTCGCAAGCGCCGGCATCTGCCTGCGAAGGATCGTCGCCGGGCGCGTCTGCAGACGTCGCTCCTCCCAGACGTAGAGCCCGGACAGAGCGGCGGCGAGCGTGAAGCCGGCGAAGGCCGCGAGCACGAGCCCGACATGGACGACGAGGAAGAGGTTCGAGTAGTGGCTTGCGCTTCCGATTCCGGTTCCGCCGCCCGCACGCGCAACGACGAGCAGCGCAACCGCAAGCGGCATCACGACGAGACCGAGCAGTCGATACGGCCTGCGACAGCCCCAGATGAGATACGCCGAGACGACGAGCCAGACGAAGAGATCGAGCGACGACGCCCACGTCCCCCACGGGAACCCGTCCTCACGCGCCGCTTGCACGCCGAGCAGCGCCGTCTGGAGGAGCCAGCCGAAGCGGACGCCCCAGGTGGCAACGCGCCCTGCGCGGCCCGGGTGCCTCATGTCGCCGAAATAGCCGACCGCGGCCTCGCCGTAGAGCAGGAGCGCCGGCCAGAAGAGGAGCTCAGCCAACGTGAGTCGTCTCCCGCGGCGCCTCTTCCGCGTCCTCCTCGGGCGCACGGCGGGCAAGCTCGTCCACGTCCCGTTCGAGGCGCTGCAGCTTGAGAGCCATGATCAGGACGTAGGCGAGGACGACCGCAAACACGACGCAGTACGCGGCCGTGACGTATTTCTCCGCGGTGGTCAGGCGAACGCCTCCCTCAGATCACGCAGTCGCACGTCGAGCCGCTTGGCGCTGAGCTCCAGCCGGTAGAGCGTGTACGCGAGGACGGGCATCGCGACCTGTGCAATGCAGTACGTGACGAGGATCCAGCCGCCGAAGTTCGGGCCGTGAAGCGTGAAGACGACGGGATGGATGAGCTGCTTCGCGAGCCGGATCGCAGCGAAGCTGACCGGGATGAGGACGACGCCGAAGAGCGCGTACACCGCGCTCAAATTCGCGCGCTGGGGCCCCGGGTCGACCGAGAAGCGAAGCATGAAGTACGCGCAATAGAAGAGATAGAGGACGAGGAACAGCACGAGCTGGTCCTCACTCCACAACCACCAGTGCCCCCAGGAGATCTTCGCCCAGATCGACCCGGTGAGGAGCACGAGCGTCCCGAAGATCAGTCCCTGGTGGACGAAGACGTAGCTCTCGAGATCGGCGCGTGGGTCACGCTTCCAGAGGTGGCGGAGCGCCTTCCACGCAGCGCCGGCGAAGCACGCATAGGCGGTGATCGCGATCGAGACGTGGAAGTAGAAGATCCGCTGCGAAAAGCCCTGATTCGCGTCGCTCGGCGCAACGAAGAAGACGAACGCGAGCGCCGTCGTGACGAGCACGAGCGAGCTTGCGGCCAGAGCGGGCAGGGAGATCCGGATGCGACCCACGGCCCGGATTGTCGCAGCAGACCGGCTCACTCGGAGACGACGTACTCGAACGATGCCCAGCAGACCACTGCAAAGAGAAGGTCGTAGAGCGCGAGGAACCCGAGGTAGCGGCCTGGCGCCTCGACGACGCTCGCGCCGACCGCCCCGACGACGATCGGCATGGCGAGCGGCAGGAAGAGAAGCGGCAGAATCAGGTCTCGCGCCCGGGTCGCGACAGCCATCGCACCGAGGAACGTCCCGACTGCGCAGATGCCCAGGTCGGCAAGAAGGACAGCGGCCACCGTCGCGCCGCCGATGCTGTGGAAGAAGAGCGCGTAGAGCGGCAGTGCAACCACCTCGGCAGCGACGAGGAAGGCGAGCGTCGCAAGGGACTTCGCGAGCCAGATCGCGCTTCGGTCGCACGGCGCAAGGACGAGGCCGTCGAGCGTCCGCTGCTCGCGCTCCGGCACGAACGCGCGGCCCAGGCCAAGGAGCGCCGTGAACAGGATCGCAACCCAGAGCAGACCGCTCGTCTCGAGCCGCGACGGCGTCCCCGGCAGCGCGAAGTGGAAGACGACGAAGACCGAGGCGACGAAGAGGAGCATCGCCGGGAGCGTGTCCCGGGCTCGCAGCTCCAGAAGGAGATCCTTCCGCGCCAGTGCTCCGACGTCGCGGGCGTAACCCATCACGCAAGCGCGAGCCTGCCGCTCGCGAGAGGCTCGACCCGCGCCGGATCGTGGGTGGCCAGGACGAAGGTGCTCTCACCGCGAAGCTCGGCGAGCTGCGCGTCGAGCAGCTCCACCCCCGCCTCGTCGAGCGCGCTGTACGGCTCGTCGAGCACGAGCAGCTGCGGCTCATGCAGCGTCACGCGACAGAGGGCGAGCCGCTGCGTCATGCCGCGGGAATACGAGGCGACGCGCTCGTGCCGAGCCTCCCAGAGCCCGTAGCGCTCGAGCAGCATCCCGATCCGCTCCCGCCTTTCCGGCACCCGGTACAGGCGGCCGTAGAGCTCGAGGTTCTCGAGCGCCGTCAGCTCGCGGTAGACGAGCGGCTCGTGCCCGAGGTAGCCGACCTGCGCGCGCTCCGCCATCCGCTCGATCGCTCCTTCGGTCGGCTGCGCGAGGCCCGCACAGATCCGAAGCAGTGTCGTCTTTCCGGAACCGTTCGGTCCGGTGACGACGAGAAATCCGCCGCGCGGAAGAGCGAGATCGATGCCCCGCAAGACGCGCTTCTCCCCGTAACGCTTGCCGAGCCGGCGGGCCGTGAGCACGCCGCCAGCATAGGCCGTCCGCCGCGATTTACCGCCGTTTTACGCCGTCCTTGCTCGGAGCCGTGCACGGGTCGTGCCTTATTCCAACTGCGACTCCAAGTCAGGACACCGCAACCAGGAGGGCACCATGACGAGGAAACGACTCGCGCTGTTGGGCTTCATCGTGGCCGCAGCTCTTGCGGCCGCCGGCGTGGCCGCAGCGCACCGCGGGGCTCCGTCCGTGCAGTCGGTAACCGCAACGTTCAACGCCACGACTGTCTCGCAGCATTACCTGACGACGTGCTCGGTCAACGGCGGCGACACGTTCCAGGCGACAAGAGCGACGTACACGGGAACGGCAGCGAGCGCGGATCCGCGGCTCGCCGGCGCGCTCACGATCCGTGCCTGGAGCCTCGTCGACACCACGAACGGCGTCGGGCATCTGTTCGGCGAGTTCCGGATCAGGGGCACCGGCCGTAATCTGGCCCACGGAACGCTCAACGCCGCGATCTCGGGCGGTAACGCATCCGGGCTGGCGCGGGGCTTCGTGAGGGGCAGGTGGGGACACATCGTCGCGTCGCTCGGCGCGACCTTCGATCCCACGGCGGGCTTCTCGTCGGGCTCGATCGGCTCGAGCACCGCCGGCGCGGGATTCCTTCGCTCAGGGCGCTGGTGCCATCCGCCGAACTGGCCTTCGAGCTAGGCGGGATATGACAGGGGCGCCGTGATCCACGGCGCCCCCTCCCTCTCAGGTCACGGCGTCGACGACGACGAAGATCGCGAAAGCGACGCTGATCACGCCGTTCAGCGTGAAGAACGCCGTGTCGAGCCGACGGAGATCGGTGGGCCGAACGAGCGAGTGCTCGTACCCGAGCAGGGCAGCGACGGCGGCGACTCCCAGCCAATAGAGGACGCCGACCGAGAGCCCAAGGCCGGCCGCCACGAGACAGGCGACAGTCGCCGCGTGCGCGATCCGCGCGCCGAGGAACGCACCGCGCACCCCGAAGCGCGTGACGACCGAGTGCAGACCCTGTCGCCGATCGACCTCCTCGTCGAAGAGCGCATAGAAGAGATCGAAGCCTCCCACCCAGAGTGCGACGGCGGCGCCGAGCATCCAGGCCTGCCACGGAAGCCGCCCGGTGATGGCCACCCACGCGCCGACGGGCGCGAGCCCATCGACCGCGCCAAGCCAGAGATGGCAGAGCCACGTGAAGCGCTTGAGGTACGGATAGACGACGAAGCCGACCACCGGGATCGGCCAGAGCCAGCGCACGAGTGGGTCGAGCTGCCACACCGCGGCCAGGAAGAGCGCAAGAGAAGCGGCGCAGAAGACGACAACCTGGGCAACCGACAGCTGGCCGCTCGGGAGCTCACGACCGGCCGTCCGCGGGTTTCTCGCGTCGATGCCCGCGTCGATCAGGCGGTTGAGCGCCATCGCCAGCGAGCGAGCACCGACCATGGCAAGCGTGATCCAGAGGAGATCGTGTCCACTCGGCGTCCCGTCGACGGCGAGGAACGCCCCGACGTAGGCGAACGGCAGCGCGAAGACCGTGTGCTCGATCTTGACGAGCCGCGCGAAGCGCGTCGGAAGCAGTACCTGGCTGGGAGTGGCCGTCACGTCTGCTCGTGGGTGGTCGGCGCGTCGGCCAGGAGCTCGAGCGCGTGCGCCAGCGCGGGTCGCAGAACAGCGAAACCATCCCGGCAGCCACCCGTCGAGCCCGGGAGGTTGACGACGAGAGTCGAGCCGAGAACCCCCGCTGCGCCTCGTGAGAGAAGGCCGTGCGGCGTCTTCGCGATCGAGTCCGCCCGAAGCGCCTGCGCGATTCCCGGAGCGTCCCGCTCGAGCACGTCCCGCGTCGCCTCCGGCGTCACGTCCCGCGGCGCGAGCCCCGTCCCGCCGGTCGTAAGGACGAGCCGCGTCGACGCAGCGAGCTCTCGGATCGCGGCCGCGATCTGCCCGCGCTCATCGGGAACGACCCGCCGCTCGACCTCGTAACCCTCGCCGCGCAACAGCTCGTCGAGGGCCTCGCCGCTTTGATCCTCGCGCGTTCCGGCCACGACCCCGTCCGACACGGTCAGCACGGCAGCCTTCAGGTGACGCCTTCCTTCGTCTTCTCCACGAGCACGACCTCGGCGATGCGCATCTGTTTGTCGACCGCCTTGGCCATGTCGTAGACCGTGAGCGCAGCAACCGACGCCGCGGTCAGCGCCTCCATCTCGACGCCGGTTTGAGCAGTCGTCTCGGCCGCAGCGACGATCTCCACGGCTTCCTCCCCCACCTCGAGCGTCACCTCGACGTGCGTCAGCGGGAGTGGATGGCAGAGCGGAATGAGCTCACTCGTCCGTTTCGCAGCCATGATTCCCGCGAGCTGCGCCGTCGCGAGCGCATCGCCCTTCGGCAGCTCGCGGAGGATCCGCGCGGTTTCGGCGGCCATTCGAACCTCGGCCCGCGCAACGGCCCGCCGGCGCATCGGTTCCTTGCCGCCGACATCGACCATCCGTACGGCGCCCGACTCGTCGACATGCGACAGGTCTTCCATCAGGCTGATCGTACGGCGTCGAGGTCGGCCAGCTGCGCGACGATCCATTCGCGGATGTCATGCGCGTGGGCATGGGTGCGGATCGCATCGGCTCGCCGCCGCCGCTCGGCAGGCTCGAGCGTGAGCGCCGTGTGCAGCGCCTCGGCCTGTCCAACCACGTCGAGGGGGTTCACGCTCAGCGCCCACTCGCCGACCTCTTCGTGCACGCCGGCGTTCTCGGACAGGACGAGCACACCATCGTGCTGGTTCACGAGAAACGCTTCCTTCGCCACGAGATTGAGCCCGTCGAAGACGGGGTTCACGAGCAGCACGTCGAACTGCTTGTAGCCGGCGACCGAGCGGAAGAAGTCGTCGGCGATGTCGAGCTCCACCGGCTGCCAGTCGGCTCGGCCGAAGCGGTCGTTTACTTCCCGCGCGGCGGCCTCGACGTCCGCGGCGTACTCGGCGTACTCCGGAATGTCCTGCCGGGAAGGCGCGAGCAGCGCGATCATCCCTACCCGGCCATGCAGCTCGGGATGGCGCTCGAGGAGCAACGAGAACGCGAGAAAGCCGCGCACGACGTTCTTCGAGGGGTCTGTCCGATCGACCCGCAGCACGAGCTGCTCGGGGCGCCGCGCCACCAGGGCCGCTTCTCGTTCGAGTACGGCCGGGTCGTTCTGCAGCCGCGCGAACTCCTCGGCGTCGACACCGATCGGCCGCGCGACCACACGCGTCGTGTGGCCCTGGTGCTCGACCCTCCCCGTGCCCGCGTCGACACGCGCGCCGAGCAGCCGCTCCGCCGAGCGCAGAAACGCTTGCCGCCACCGCTCTGTGTGAAAGCCGACGACGTCGTTCGCGAGCAGCCCCTCGTGGACGGCTACGCGTAGGTCTTCGGGCAGCGCGTGCCAGTAGTCCGGCTCCGGCCACGGGATGTGGACGAAATGCGATGTCACCACGTTCGGCCGGGCCTCCCGGACGAGTTGCGGTGCGAGGTAGAGGTGGTAGTCATGAAACAGGACGGCCGCATCGGGCTCGCGGTCGAGTTCCTCGAGCGTGGCCCTGGCGAACGCCTCGTTCACAGGCACGTACCCGTCGCTCCACGCTTCGTGGAGCTGCGGGCCGAAGTTCGGCGCGGAGCCGAGGCCCCACAGGTAGTGCTGCAGGAACCAGAGCGTCGGGTTGGCGAGCACGTTGTAGAAGCGGTGGTACGTCGCGGGGTCGTGAGTAACCAGGCGCAGACGGTAGGTGGCGCCGTCCGCCGTCTCCTCGAGGAACGACTCGCCGCGCTCGGCCGCCACGGCCCTGTCCTCGTCGCTCATCGCACTCGCGACCCACGTGACGTCGTGGTGAGCGAACAGGCCGCCGAGAGCCGTGACGACTCCCCCGCCGCCGCGCTGCGCCACCCGTTCGCCTCCGGCATCACGCCCGTACGCGACCGGCGCGCGGTTGAAGACGACGAGAAGCTTACGCCGAGTCGTTGTCGTGCTTGACAACGATCAGGTGGGCCCGCCCAACCGCTTCGCGAACCGAAGCCGCGAGCCGCGGACACCGGGCTGAGAATGGAGCTCGAACTCGTCCGCGATCGTCCGGATGATCGCGATGCCGAGACCGCCCTCCGTGAGCTCCTCCCCTTCGAGCAGCGGCGGACGGTCGGGGTCGAATCCCGCGCCGTCGTCGACGACCTCGATCGCGAGTGCACCGCGGCTGAGCTCGTAGGCGATCGAGACGAAGCCGCCTTCGTCCGCGTACGCATGGCGGACCGAGTTCGACACGGCCTCGGTCAACGCGAGCTTGAGGTCCGCGAGCAGCTCTTCGGACAACTCGACGATGTCGGCAAGGCCGGTGAGGGCGAGGCGGGCGAGAGCGATGTACTCGGCCCGCGCGGGGATCCGGAGGCGGACGGTTCTCATCCCCTCGAGCTCTTCCTCCGCCGCTTCGACCAGTACCGTCTCGTCCATGACTCGCCATCTTCCCGTAGGTTCCGGGTTCTAAACCCGCCGATTTCTACCAGTAGCGGTCGCACTCGTCTTGCCCATCGCCCGATGTTTATTCCTCGGCTCGGCCTTCCCGCCGACCGCCAGCCCTAACCACTCCGTTTCCACGGGGAAACGTCCCGCCCGCAGCCCGTCCTAAACTGGGCGTTCGTGACGGCCGCCTCGCCCGCACCCGAGCGCCGACGGTCGCGGCCGGGATCCCTCGAGCGTCCGGTCAACGGCCGTCTCTACCGAGGCACCTGGCTCCTCGTCGGATTGCCGCTGCTTCTGCTCGCATTCAGCGTGGCACGGCCGTCGCCTCTCCAGGCACCGAACCTGCCGCCGGCATTCGACGGACCGACGGCCGCTTCTCTTGCGACCGATCTCGCCGCGCGCTACCCGGACCGAGCCCCGGGGTCGCCGGACGCGAGAGGGGCCGCTGCGTGGTTCCGGCGGGAGCTCCAGCCCTACGGATTCGACGTCCGCAGCGACCGCTTCACGACAACGATCCGCGGTCGTCGCACAACGCTCGTCAACCTTGTTGCCGAGAAAACGGGCCTTACGCCTCGCGCCGAGATCGTCGTCATGGCTCACAGGGACGGCACGGGCGCCGACGGAGGACTGGACAACAACGCGTCGGGAACGGCGGCACTGATCGAGCTCGCACGGTCGTACGCGCCGACGGCCGCAGCACAACGCGTCTCGCTCCCATACTCGCTCGTCTTCCTCTCAACGGACGGTGCAGCTGACGGCGCTCGCGGCGCCGCGCATTTCGCGGCCGAGCCAGGAGCGCGCCAGAACATTCTCGGGGTCATCAACCTCGATTCGATCGCCGGAACCGGCCGGCCGCGGCTCGTTCTGAACGGCGATACAGCCCGTTCGCCCGCACCGGGACTCGTCGAGACGCTGCGGGCAGCACTGGCGGACGAGGGCGGCAACGAGCCGGCGCGGCCAAGCGGGCTTCAGCAGCTGTTCGGGCTCGCGTTCCCCTTCAGTCCATACGAGCAGGCGCCGTTCGTCAGTCGCGGCATCCCGGCCGTGACGATCACGACGGCCGGGGCGCGGCCGCCCGAGGTTCGACGCCGGAGGGCCGGGCGGCTCGACGTCCGGCATCTCGGCCTGATCGGCCTCGCCGCACAGGACACGGTCGACGCCATGGAGCAGGGCGTCTCGCTTGCCCAGGGCCCGACGAGCTATGTCTTTCTGGGGCAACGGCTCATCCGCGGCTGGGCGATCGAGATCGTGCTCGTGGGGATGCTCTTGCCGTTCCTCGCGGCCGCCGTCGATCTGTTCGCGCGGTGTCGGAGACGCCGAATCCGTGTGGCGCCGGCTCTGCGCAGCTATCGGAGCCGGCTCGGGTTCTGGACCTGGGTCGGCGCGCTCTTCCTCATCTTCGGTGTGCTCGGCTTCTGGGGAGGTGGCGGCGGGCACCCGCCGACGTTGAACACCGTGAAGTGGCCGGGAGCGGCTCTCATCGCCTTCGTCATGCTCGCGGCCGCAGGTTGGATCGTCGCGCGGAGCCGGCTCCTGCCCCGCCGGGAGATCCGGCCGGAGGAGCGGCTTGGGGGCCAGAGCGGAGCGCTACTCGCGCTGGGCGTCGTCGGCCTGCTCGTTGCGGCGACGAATCCGTTCGCGCTCGTGTTCGTCCTTCCCTCGCTCCACGCCTGGCTCTGGCTGCCGCAGGTGCAGTCGCGGCACCCGGCAATGCGCGCAAGCGTGTTCGCGGCCGGATTCGCCGGACCGTTCTACCTCGTTTGGTCGTTCGCGACCCACTACGGCCTCGGCTGGGACGCACCGTGGTATCTCGCCAAGCTCTTCGCGATCGGCTACGCGCCACTGCCACTCCTGGTGATCGGGCTCGGCTGGCTCGCGGTCGCGGGCCAGCTCGCCGCGCTTGCCGCCGGACGCTACGCGCCGTATCCGGCGCCCCACGAACGGCCCCGCCGCGGACCGCTACGCGAGTTGATCCGCACGCTCGTCTTGGCACAGCGCCGCCGTACAGCACATTCCGAGGCGCGACGCGCGGTGAACGAGTAAGCGTCGTCAGTCGCCGAGCGGGAACCAGCGCGCGAGCGAGCCGGCGACGAGCTCCCCGTTTCCACGTGGAACGTGGACGAGCGCATCGGCTGAGCTCGAACGGACGATCATGTGCGATTCCTGTCCGACGACCGGCTCGAGCACAACGCCGTCCTCTTCCGCTCGCACTCGCGCACGCACGAACTCGTCGCGTTCCTCGTTCCGCCGCAGACCGACTGCGAGACGTCCGGATTCCAGTCGAGGGAGCGGCTCCGCGTGTCCCTGCAGTGCCCGTAGCGCGGGCTTGACGAAGAGCTCGCAACCGACGAGCGCCGAGACGGGATTGCCGGGTAGCCCGAAGACGAGCGTATCGCCGCGAATGCCGAAAGACACGGGCTTACCCGGCTTGATCGAAACGCGCCAGAAGACCTCTTCGACCCCGAGCTCCCGCTCCACCGCCCGAACGAGATCGTGCTCGCCGACCGACACGCCACCCGACGTCACAAGGACATCGCACGCAAGCCCTCGTTCGAGCACCTCTCGCAGGACCGCCTCGTCGTCTGCCGCGGTCGGTTCCACCACTACCTGCGCGCCGGCCGCTACGAGCGCGGAGCCGAGCATGAGGCCGTTCGCCTCGTAGATCTGGCCGGGCCGAAGCTCCTCGCCCGGCGCAACGAGCTCGCTCCCGGTCGCAAGCACGCTGACGCGCGGGCGGCGACGGCATGACACGACCGCCACACCGGCGGCTGCGGCGGCCGCGAGCCGCGCCGGTGTGAACGTCGTGCCGGCCGGGACGACGACCTCGCCCGCGGCGACGTCACCCCCGCGAGGACGGACATGCGCGCCAGGCTCGATCGCATGCGAGATCTCCACTCTGTTTGCGGATCGGACAACACGTTCGATCGGAACGACCGCGTCCGCGCTCTCCGGGACCACCGCTCCGGTGGAGATGGCGACTGCGCAGCCCGACTCGAGCCGCCCCTCGTGGGGCCGGCCGGCGGCCGACTCGCCGCTGATCAGGAGCGGCCCCGGGAGGTCCTCGGAGCGAACCGCGAAGCCGTCCATCGCGGAACTCGCGAACGGAGGGAGGTCGACGCTCGCGCGCGCGTCCTCCGCGGCCACTCGTCCCGCCGCTTCGCCGATCGGCACAGGCTCCGCCGGCAGCGGCCGCGCCCGCGTGAGCACGCGCTCCCGTGCCTCCTCGAGTGTGAGCAGTGAAGCCACTGCTCGTAGTCTGCAGCCGCGGCTACTGCGGCGCGACGCGGTACGCGTACGTCCTGTCCCAGGGCACGAACTGCACCGGAGACAAGACGGGCGGGAAGGCGAGGTTCGGGGCGGCGTCGAGTGCCTGCTCCATGTACAGCCGCCAGGCAGTCGCGGGAAGCGTCGGCCCCGAGACAGCCGAGCCGTGTACGTCGAGCATCGGCGTCTCCGCCCGCGGGTAGCCGATCCAGACGGTTGCCTCCAGGGATGGCGCGTAGCCGCAGAACCACGCGTCCGCGTCGTTGTCGGTCGTGCCGGTCTTGCCGGCGTCGACACGACCGGGAACGTGTGCGCCGATCCCCGTCCCGTGGAGCATGTTTTCTTCGAGCACGTGGGTCACCGTCGCGGCGACCCAGTCGGGCACGACCCGCTGCCGCTCCACCCGGCTCCAGTCGGCGTCGACCTGGCCTCCGGAGAAGACGACTCGGCGGATCGCAAGCGGCCGCGAATAGACGCCGCCGGCGGCGAGTGTCGCGTACACCGACGCCATGTCGAGCGGACTCACGGCGTCGGCGCCGAGAGCAAGAGACGGTGTCGACTGCAGCTGAGCCCGCACGCCGAGCTTCTGCGCCATCGCGACGATCGAGTCCGGGCCAACGTCCAAGGCGAGCCGTGCGTAGATCGTGTTGTCCGAGTGGAGCGTCGCGGCCGCGACCGACTCCGGCCCGGCATAGACGCCGTCGTAGGTCCCGACGCGCCAGTGGAGCGGCGCGTAGTAGAACGGCGCGGAGAGGTAGCGGGTCGCCCACGGATTCATGCCCTGTTCGACCGCCGCGGCAAGAACGATCGGCTTGAAGATCGACCCCGCCTGACGCTCTGCCATCGTGGCGAGGTTGAACTCGTTGTCCGGTGTGCCTGGGCTGACACCCGCCATTGCCTGGATCGCGCCGGTCGCAGGGTCGATCGAGACGATGGCACCGGCCGGGTCGGTCGGCGAGTACAGCACCTCGGAAAGCGCGCGCACGGCGGCACGCTGGAGACGAGGCCGGATCGTCGTGTAAATCTTCAGGCCCCCGGCCCGGACGGTCGCCGCTCCGTACGTCTGCTCCAGCAGGTTCTCCACATAACCGACGAAGTACGGCTCGCTGCTCGCGTACGCCGGGCTTGGGTGAAGGTGGAGGCTCCGGTCGCGCACGGCCAGCGTGTACTGCGCTTCGGAGATGTCGCCACTGCGGCGCAGGGCATGCAGCACCTCGTCCCGCCGTGCGAGCGCGGGAATCGGGTTGTGGAGCGGGTCGTAGTAGGACGGCGCCTGCGGAAGCCCGGCGAGGAGCGCGGCCTGCACGAGCGTCAGACGAGAGGCCGGAACGGAGAAGTACGTCTCGGCGGCAGCCTGGATCCCGTACGCATGGTTGCCGTAGTAGACGTCGTTGAGGTACGACGTGAGGATCCTCTCCTTCGACCACGCCCGCGAGAGCTTGACCGCGAGACACGCCTCCACCACCTTTCGCCGTAGCGTCTGCTCACGGGTGAGGTAGAGGTTGCGGACAAGCTCCTGCGTGATCGTCGAGCCGCCCTGGACGATGTGGCCGGCGCTCACGTCGGCGACGAGAGCCCGCAAGATCCCGACCGGATCGACGCCGCCGTGGTGGTAGAAGCGGCGATCCTCGATCGCGACAGTCGCCTTCGGCATCCACGGACTGATCGCGTCACGGCCGACCGCCGTTCGGTTCTCGACGGCCGGCAGGACGCCGATCAGACTGCTATTCGCGCCGTAGACGAGTGAGCTCTGCGCCTGTCGCACCGGCCGCAGCGTGCTCAGATCGCAGCTCGGGCCCAAGTAGACGGCCTCACCCGCGGCCGTGAGGGCGAGCAGCGCGAGCGGAACGGCGATCGCGAGAACGAGGAGAGTGCGGCGACGCCGCTTCGGCGTCTTTTTGCGGCTCACGCCCAGACGCCGAGCGCTCGGAGCCGCTTCTGAGCGCGCAAGCGAAGCTCGCGCTCGAGCTGCAGCGCCGCCACGTCGTCGTCGGCGACCGCCCGCACGGTGACGGTCGCAGAGTCGGCCAACGCGCTGACGTAAACCTGTGCGTCCCGTTCTTCGGCAACGTCCTCCCGTAACGCGTCGAGCGCGGCTTCGAGGTCGGTCCTCAGCGGGACCGGCACCGACACCTCCGCATAGGTCTCGCGTCCGCGAATGGAGGCGTTGACGATCGTGTCGGACGCGAGCTTCTCGTTCGGCACGACGATTCGCCGGCCGTCGCCCGCTCGGATGAACGTGTAGGTGAGGCCGATCTCCTCGACCACGCCGGGCGTGCCGTCGTACTCGACGCGGTCGCCGATGCGCACAGGCTGGGCGAGGGCGATCAGGAGCCCGGCGACGAAGTTTCCGAGCGTCCTTTGCGCCGCGAAGCCGAGGACGACCCCCAGAAGCGCCGATGAGGCCAGGAGACCGCCCGCCACGGCGCGGACCTCGGGGATGGCGAGCAACGCGGAGAAGAGGCCGACGGCCAGGACGATCACGGCCACCGTCCGCCGGAAGATGCGATAGCGCGTGATGGCTTCCGGCGGCAGCGGCCGCCGCTGCAGGGACCAGTCGATCAGGCGCGCGAGCAGGGAGACGAGGACGAAGATCGCCGCGGCCACGACGATGTGCCTCCAGAACGGACTCATCCCCGTACCGGAGTTCGCGGTGGGCGCGCGAAATCCTCAGTCGAACGGCAGCGGGCGCCGACCCGCGAAGCCGTCCTCGATCCGATGCCACCAGGCGATCTCGTCCTCGCCGAGCTGCCAGCAGAGGAGCACCGTCTCGCCGTGGTGCAGCGCCGGGAAGTCGATCAGCCCGCTGTCGAGGTCCTTGACCTGCGCGCCGTGGCTCGCGATCTCGTCGACGAGGCGCGCAAGGCGCCGAGCGAGGCCGTCGACTTCCGCCGTTGCCGACGCGAGCTCCGCCGGTGGGATGCCTCCGCCGTTGCCCCGAATCTTCCCCTCGAGCTCCTCCTGCCGCTCGAGCGCGGCCGCGTGCTCCTGCCGGCCCGCGACGAGCTGCTCGGCGAGCGGCCTGACTTGCTCCAGTGCGGCATTCGCCTCCTCGGGCGTGAAGTGGCGCATTGGCCGAACCCTATGCTGCGCCGTCGTGGAGACTGAAGCTGCACAGCCGCTCCCGCGGCACAACCACAGACGTCTCGTCTTCTGGGGCGTCTTCGTCGGACTGATCGCCGCCCTCAACTACGCGGCACGATTCGCCGGCGGAAGCGGCACGGGTCGCGGTACCTCGCACCAGGAGATCTACTCCTACTCGACGTTCGCGGGCGGAACGGTCATCTACGCCGTCTGGCTCGGTATCGTCCTCCTGATCGCGGTCGACCGTTTCGACCTTCTCGCGCTGCGGCCGCCACGAAGCTGGGGGAGGGCACTCAAGCTCGGCGCAGCGGTGATCGTCGGGATCCTCGTCTGGGAGACACTCGCGTCGTTCCTGCCGCTTCCGGAGTCCCCGGGCTCCGAGCAAGGGATCACGAACGTGCACTGGGAACCGGCACACGCCGGCGCCTTCGCAGCCAACTTCGTGCTCTTCGCCGTGATCGCGCCGTTCGTCGAGGAGCTGACCTTTCGCGGTGTGGGCCAGTCGCTGCTTCGCTTCCTCGGCCGGATGCCGTCGATCCTCCTCGTCGGGATCGTGTTCGGCCTCGCGCACGGGCTCGTCGAAGCGCTCATCGTGCTGGTTCCGTTCGGTATCGGTCTCGCCTGGCTCCGCGACCGCACGTCGAGCGTCGTGCCGGGGATGCTCGTGCACGCCGTCTTCAACGGGGCGGCACTCGCCTTCATCGTCGTGAGCTAGGAGGGCCCTCCGATCTAGCTGCTCAGTCTTCCTCGTCGCCGTTCTCGACGACGAACTGGTCGGGCGTCACGTCCTCGAGGAAGCTGCGGAACTTCAGCACCTCTGCCTCGAGCTGCTCCTCGTCGACCTCCTCGCCCTCGAACTCGATCGCGGACTCCGCGATCACGTCGTCGGCGGCGAAGATGGGCGCCTCGGCACGAATCGCGAGTGCGATCGCATCGGAGGGCCGGGAGTCCACCTCGACCTCCTGGCCGTCCTGGACGACCGTGATCTGCGCGTAGAACGTGTTCTCGCGTAGCTCCGTGACCGTGATCCGACTGATCGACGCGCCGAGCTGCTCGAGCATGTCGCTGAAGAGGTCGTGCGTCATCGGCCGCACCGAGGTCTGGCTCTGCAGCTTCATGAGGATCGCCGCCGCCTCGGGATGGCCGATCCAGATCGGGAGGAACTTGTTCCCGTCGGCCGTCTTCAGCAAGACGATCGGCTGTTTGCCGACCAGATCGAAGCTGACTCCGTAGATGAGCATCTCCTGCATCGGCCCGACCTCGTCCCGAATATAGCTCAGGAGTTCCGGCCGAAAACCCGGCGACCACGGACGCGGGACATGGGCGATCCTGGATTCGAACCAGGGACCTCCGCCTTATCAGGAGTGGGCAACGGTGCGTCCCGTCCCCCCGTGTCCTCTCGCCCCGCTTGAGTAGGCCATCCCCCGAATCCGACCGGACACGGCAGGACGCAAGAGGACGCAGAACTGTTGCGACGTTGCGACGGGCGGTCGGGGGGACGGTCGCGGCCAGGAAGGTCAGCATCGCTCCGGGAGACTGGAATCGTGACTTCCTCGAAGAGCTTGCCCACTTCCCGAACGGCAAGCACGACGACTACGTCGATGCCTTCGCGGTCGCCATCCGGGAGCTTGACAGGGCGTCAGGAGCAGTCTCGTGGTGAGCCACCCACCCACAAAGTCCTCTCGCACCTGGTAGCGTGTCTAGGAGATATAGACATGGATCCGCTCGAACAGGTCAAGAAGCTGCGCGAGGAGTACGAACGCTCCCTGGACGCGGCAGAGTCTCGCCGAGTCGCTTACCACGAGGCCGTCCTTGACCTCTACCGCAGTGGGACACCGCTACGCGAGATCGCAACAGGGCTTGGCCTCTCCCACCAGCGAGTGCATCAGATCGTTAGTGGTGAACCGCCGCGACGACGCAACCTCGGTAAAGCCGCAGGCGGCATAGCTGGGGTTCTAGTCCTGATCGCAGCGACCTTCGGTGCGCTCTGGCTGGCGCACGAGCCGCTGTTCGTCCCGACTGCGCAGATCCCCGCCGTGATCACGATGAGGGACTATCAGGCAGTCGGCCGAGTCGTGCAGCGCGGTCTAAATGCTCGCGTTATCTGGCGTCGAAAACAGATCGGGCTGAGGATAGTCCAGCATGTCTACGCCCAAAGCCCCGCCCCCGGTAAGCGCGTTACGAAGGGCAGCACCGTCATTTTGTACGTGGAGATACCCGCGAAGCACTGGCGTTGCGCCGAACCAAACAACAAGCCCTGCCCTACCACGTACTTCTACAAGGCGCTCTCCTGAACCCCACCGCTCCGGGGGTCATTCCGGCACACATGCCGTGTCAAACAGCGCTATTTTTCAGACATGAGGCGAGTTGCCTGCGTAACGATCCTTCTGATCGTCGCTGCAACCGCCCCGCTAGCAGCAGGCAAGGAAGGTGCGCGCGCTCGCCTACTCACCGCCTTGCCGCTTCACGCAAAGGCCGGAACGCTGATCACGGTCAAGTGGACCGTCAAAGAGCGAGTGAACGGAAAGCTAACCCCGCTCCGCGCCAACCCGATGTTCGTGCGACTAATCGGTAAGGGGGCTGCGAAGACTGCCTTCGCTCAACAGTTCGGGCCTCCCTACCACGCGCGGATCCGGGTACCACGCGGCGGGATCCGGGACCTCAAGCTCGGCCTGATGGGCTACTCGACAACTGGCACTACGACTCGTGCCGCACCAGAGTTCTTCCCCATCGTGAACAGCCCATTCTCGACGCCGTAGCGCCAGGGCGGCTAGCAGCGGCCTTCGCCGCGCAGGGGTGATTCCGGAACAATCGCCCAAGCCTTAGAGTCGGGCGGGAAGCGGGCGTAGAATCAGGACACGATGCGGAGGTCGCACTTCGCGCTCGCGTTACTGGCGGCAGCGCTGTTGCTCGTGCTGCCGCAAACAGCGAGTGCGAAAGAGGGCGCTTACGCCTTTCGAGTCATCACTCCGTCCGGGAAAGTCGGATGGGTTCGAGGGGCAGCGGCCAAGGCCTGGTGGGTGGACTACGGCAAACAGGCCCAACGGGGCTGCTCGTGCGGCTCGCCCGACGCAGCCGCTCGCTACGCGCGGAACCTGTTGAACCAATACAGCACCCACCTCCAGCGCTGGCCTGCGGCACTTGAGGCTTGGCTGCTTGTTTCGCCGAATCGCGGCTCGCTGCTCTACTACCCACCCAACCCCAACACCTGGGGGACACCGATTGGAGTCGTCCTAGCACCTGCCACACACAATGGAAATGGGCGCAGCTGGGACGACTGGCAAGTTGCGAGCAAACGGATGCAGAACATTCTGCAACTCGCGCTCCGCAATGGGACAATCACGAAGTACCGTGCCTCGTCGGCCTTCCCTTCTGGATGGGCGGTCGGCGGTGGCCTCGGAGCCGTTCTACTCGCAGGCTCGATCTTGGGCGTGGGGCGACGGCCCGAGCGCATGGTGGATCGTCTAAGGCGATCCCGTTACAGGCTGTCGCCGTAGCTTCTCGCTCCGGGTCAATCCGGAGCAGGGCGCTTCGCCAGGCGGCCGAGGGTTGACGGATGCGCCCCCACCCACGCCGTAATCGTTGCGACTCTGTGGCGACACGCCCATCCGGCCTAATGCCGATGTGGCGCGATCCGGCTACTGGAGCCATGGGCGATCCTGGATTCGAACCAGGGACCTCCGCCTTATCAGAGCGGCGCTCTAACCAGCTGAGCTAATCGCCCGCGCGGTGGTCGATTGTAGCCGCGGCGTTCTCGAACGCCTCCGCGAGCTCGACCAGGTCGTGCTCGTCGCCGTAGGTCAGCTCGACGCGGCCCGGAAGAACGCGCGCGTGCCAGCCGGTCAACTGCTCGAGCGCGTTACGGACCCGTTCGGCGAGTGCCGGATCGACCGGAGCCGAACGCGTGCGCGGCCGTTGGCGTGCGCCGGACCACTTCGCCCGTTGCTCTGCCGCGCGCACCGACAGCCCACGCCGCACGATCTCGCGCGCAAGCCGCCGGCGGCCCTCGTTATCGGGGACGGCGAGCACGGCCTTGGCGTGCCCCTCGCTCAGCTGCCCTCGCTCCACCATCCCGAGCACGTCGTCCGGCAACTCGAGCAGGCGAACGCGGTTCGAGACAGACGGCTTGGAGCGGCCGACTCGCTCGGCCACTTCACCAAGCGAGAGCGAGAACTCGTCCATCAGGACGGCGTAGGCACGCGCCTCCTCGATCGGCGTCAACTGTTCGCGCGCGACGTTCTCGACCAGGCCGAGCAGGAGCGTCTCGCGATCGTCCGCCACGCGAACGACAGCCGGCACGGTGTCGCGGCCCGCCTCTCGAGCGGCTCGCCAGCGGCGCTCGCCGGCGACGATCTCGAAGCCACCCGCGCTCCGCGGCCGCACGAGCAGCGGCTGGATGACGCCTTGTTGCCGGATCGACTCTGCAAGCCCCGAAGCTGCTTCCGGCTCGAAGCGCCGGCGCGGCTGGCGCGGGCCGGGAAAGATCGCGTCAACGGGGATCTCGAGCAGCTCGGACGACGCGGGAGGCCCGCCCATGAGGACCTCGAGGCCGCGGCCGAGACCGCGTCGTTGCGGAGCAGACTCAGGCGCGCTCGACAAGTTCCATCGCCACCTTCCAGTAGGCGTCTGCTCCGGCGGAGCGACGGTCATAGGCGATCGCCGGCAGGCCGTAGCTCGGAGCCTCGGCGAGTCGCACAGAGCGGGGGACGGCCGTGCGGAAGACGAGCGGGCCGAAGTGCCGACGCACCTCCTGTTCGACCTGAGCCGCGAGTCGCGTCCGGCCGTCGACCATCGTGAGCAGGATTCCGCCGATGCCGAGATGCGGGTTGAGCCGGCGTCGGATCAGCTCCACCGAGTGGAGCAGTTGCGACAGCCCCTCGAGTGCGTAGTACTCCGCCTGCACCGGCACGAGCACGCGGTCGGCAGCTGCGAGGGCGTTGACGGTCAGCGGCCCGAGCGAGGGCGGGCAGTCGAGGAAGACGAAGTCGTAGCGGTCGCTTCCCGAGGCGAGCGCCTCCGCGAGATAGCGCTCGCCGTCCGCGAGCCCGGAAAGCTCCACGGCGGCGCCGGCGAGATCCGGCTTGGCCGGCACGAGATCGAGGTTCGCGAACGCTGTTCGATGAACGAGCTCGGCGAGAGGCGCACCGTCGAGCAGGTCGTAGCTCGAGGTTCCGTTCGCCCGCATCCCGAGCCCGGACGTGGCATTCGCCTGCGGGTCGAGGTCGATCACGAGCGCGCGCTCGCCGGCCTCGGCAAGGCACGCAGCGAGGTTGACGGCGGTCGTCGTCTTGCCGACACCGCCTTTCTGGTTCGCGAGCGCGTAGATCCGGGACATCCGCTCGGTCATTGTCGCTAGGCCAGCGGACGCTTCTTCGCGACACCGACGCGTCTCGGAAAGCCCGGGGGCGTCGGCGCCACCTTTGGGATGACCGCGAGGCCGTCGTGCAGCGCGGGCGTACCGCCGCCGAGGCGCTCCGACGCGACAGCGAGACGGCCGGGATCCGCCTCCCTTCCGAGCCAGAGGATCGCTGCACCGCCTACTCGGACGAGCGGCAGGCATAGCTCTGCAGCAACGGGTGGCTGCGCAAGCGCCTTCGCAAGGGCGACGCCCCACTGCTCCACGGGTTGCTCCTCGGCGCGGCCCCAGGCGACCTCGGCATTCGACGGCGACCAGCGGCGCAGGAAGTCGCACTTTCGCTGCTCGGCGTCGAGGAGCGTCACCTCACGCTCCGGGAGCGCACTCGCGAGCGGGATGCCCGGCGAGCCTCCGCCCGAGCCGACGTCGATCAGCGACCCCTCGTAGCTCTCGACCAGCGGCAACGCCCGCAGCGCATCGTCGAGCAGCATCTCTCGCGCGCGCGCGGGGTCGCGGAGGGCCGTCAGTCCCGGCGTCGCGAGGACCGCGGCGAGCCAGTCACTCAGGAACGACGACGACGTAGCGATTCGGCTCCGTGCCTTCGGACGCCGTTCCCACGCCGGGTGCGTCCTTGAGGCGCAGGTGGACGACCTTCCGCTCGACAGCCGTCATCGGCTCGAGCTCCTCGCGGTCGCCGGATTCGCGCACACGATCGGCGATGCGGTCCGCAAGCGCCTCGAGGGTCGCTTTCCGGCGCGCACGATAGCCGGCCGCGTCGACGATCACCTCTTTCCGCTCCTCCCCGTGAGCGCGCCAGCCGACTGCGTTCAGGAGGTACTGGATCGAGTCGATCGTCTGGCCGTGGCGGCCGATCAACAAGCCTACGTCCGGCCCGGAGCACGTGATCACGATCGTGTCCGGCTCCTCGTGGGCATCGACCTCCGCGTCCACGCCGAGCGTCGCCACGATCCGCGCCACCAGAGCGCGCGCGTCGGCGACTTGTCCAACCTCATCGCCCACAACGGTCGCTGCAGCCTCGGCGGCCTCGGCCGGCAGATGCGCGATGACACGCGCCGGCTCGTAGCCGACGCCGAGAATGCCGCGCTCGCCCTCGGCCACGACCTCGAACTGCACCGCCGCCTTGTCGAGCCCGGGATGCCGCCGCTCGAGCTCACGCAGCGCCGCCCACTTCGCCTCGCCGACCGTCTCGCCGGTCGCCTCGGCCGTCAGATTCCCCGCTCCGGCGTCGGCAAAGCCGACACCTTCGCTCATTGCGAGCCTCCGTCCAGCCTACGGCTCGTGACCTCGTTCATCTCCGGCTCGTGCGTTTCTTCTTGCGACGCACCTGGCGGGGGCGCCGCGAGCTGGACGGAGCCGGCGCCGGCTCCGGGGATTCCCGTTTGGCCCCGTTGCCGCTCGAGCCGTCGTCTTTCGGCGGTGTGCGCGAGCTGCGTTTCTCGATGACAGGCGCCGGCGTCTTCCCGACGAGGCGCCGCGTGATCAGCCCCTGCCCAACCGTCCAGAGGTTCGTCGTGACCCAGTACAGGACAAGGCCCGCGGGGAAGCGGGCGATGATGAAGACGAAGACGACCGGCATCAGCATGAAGAGCGTGCGCTGCGTCTTGTCGGTGGTCGTCATCATGAAGAACGACGACGCCATCTGGCTGGTGACGTAGACGAAAAGGAGCACATAGCCGCCCCAGTGCGTCGTCGTATGCGCCGCGATCGACGGAATGAAGTGGAGGAACGAGAGATCGTCCCCCTTGGCAAACTTGAAGTGGCGAAGCGTGTAGTAGAGGGCGATGAAGACCGGCAGCTGCAGCAGCATCGGCAGGCACGAGGCGGCCGGGTTGATCTTGTTCTCCCGGTAGAACTTCATCAGCTCTTCGTTCTGCTTCTGCCGGTCATGCTTGTACTTCTTCTGGATCTCCTTCATCTGCGGCGCGTGCTTCTGTAGCGACTGCATGGAGTGGATCTGGCGAATCGTCAGCGGGACGAGCAGCATTCGCACGACGACCGTCGTTGCCACGATCGACCAGGCCCACGTGAACCCGAGGCTCGAGTGGAAGAAGTCGAGAACGTGATGCATCACGGTCTCGAGCTGGCTGATGATGGGGATCGCGTAGACGATCATCGGACCGGGTCGAACCCTCCATGGCTCCACGGGTTACAGCGGAGCAGCCGCCAGCCCGCGAGCAAGCTGCCGCGAACGAGGCCGTGGCGGCGAAGCGCCTGCACCGCGTACTCGGAGCAGGACGGGTGGTACTTGCACGTCGTCGGGAAGAGCGCGCCGAGCGTGATTCGGTAGAGCCAGACGAGGCCGACCCCGACGAAGCCGGGCAGACGCAGCACAGCGCTCATGCCGCGAGAACCCCCGTTTGCTCGAGCAGCTCGTCGACACGGGCGCCGAGCCATTCGAAGCCGTTCGCCTCGGCCGCCTCGACGAGACCGGGACGGACGATCAGCACGTAGTCGTGCCCCTCCGGCACGCGCTCGAGGCGCTCGAGCCAGACCTCGCGCAGGCGTCGCTTGATCCGATTTCGCTCGACTGCACCGCCGACCGCACGCGGCACGGCGAACCCGATGCGGGGCTCCGCCGGCTCCTCCTGCGGCAGCCAGTAGAGAACAAGGGAGCGAGAGGAGACCGAGCGGCCGCGGCGATGCACCGCGTCGAAGTCCCGGGAACGGGACAGGCGGTTGGCGCGCTTCACGGGAGCAGCTTAGTGGCTCGGTCCCGCCGCGCCCGACTACGCGGAAAGGCGAGCCCGGCCCTTGCCGCGGCGGCGCTTGAGGATGGCCCGGCCGGCCTTCGTCGCCATGCGCGCGCGGAAGCCGTGCTTGCGCTTGCGACGGCGGACGTTGGGCTGGTAGGTGCGCTTCACGACTGCGAAAAGCTCGTCTTTGCCAGAAAAATCCCCGCGGATCGCGGGGCGCGGCGGTCAGTATAGCCGCGCTCCGTCCACCGGTTTGTCCACAGCTGCAGACGGCGTAGCGGTGCGGCTGGAACGAGTTTCCCCCACCACTGTCCACACCTGTGGAGGGATCGGGACGCGCCGGGAAACTCCTGCAAAAAGGGCTATTTTGTCCCGGTCGGAGGCGCTGTTATGCTGGCCGCCGGGCTGGAAACGGGAGGACCAGGGCGTCGGTGGAGCACCAAGTCGAGTTGTCAGCAGAGCACCTCTGGGAGGAGATCTCGGGGCGACTCAAAGAAGCGCTCAGCGACGGGACGTACGGCAAGTGGTTCGGTGATGTCCGCGGCCTCGAGCTCGACGACGACGCGCTTGTGCTCGCCGTCCCGAGCGAGTTCACGCGCGACTGGATCGAGAGCAACTTCCTCGGCCTGATCGGCGCGGCAGTTCGCGACATCGTCGGTGACGAGCGCGTTCTCGAGCTTCGAGTTGCGGAAGGTCGTGAGCCGGCGCAGGAGCTTCGCGCGGAGTCGGAAGGCGTCGTTCCCGTGGTCCAACGCCTGCCGGGCCGGCCCGAGAGCGGCGGCTTCAACGCGAAGTACACCTTCGACTCGTTCGTGATCGGCTCGTCGAACCGCTTCGCACACGCAGCTGCACTCGCGGTCGCCGAGGCGCCGGCGCAGGCGTACAACCCGCTCTTCATCTACGGAAGCACCGGGCTCGGCAAGACACACCTCCTCCAGGCCGTAGCGCAGTACGTGGCGGAGCATTCGTCCGAGCTCTCCGTGCGCTACGTGACGAGCGAGGCCTTCGTCAACGACTTCATCAACTCGCTGCGCGACAAGCGCACCGAGGGGTTCAAACAGCGCTACCGCGCCTACGACGTCCTCCTGATCGACGACGTCCAGTTCCTCGAGGGGAAGGAGCGCTTCCAGGAGGAGTTCTTCCACACCTTCAACTCGCTGTACGAGGCCGGTTCGCAGATCGTGCTGTCCTCCGATCGCCCGCCACGCGACATCGCGACGCTGGAGGAGCGGCTGCGGAGCCGCTTCGAGTGGGGCCTCATCACGGACATCCAACCGCCGGACCTCGAGACGCGCATCGCGATCCTGCGCAAGAAGGTGAAGGTGGATGGAATCCACGTGCACGACGAGCAGGTCCTCACCTTCACCGCAAGCCGGGTCTCGACGAACATCCGCGAGCTCGAGGGTGCCCTGACTCGCGTCGTCGCCTTCTCCTCGCTCACCGGCCGGCCGATGACGGTCGAGTTGGCCCAGGACGTGCTGCGTGATGTCTTCCCGCAGGGAGAGGCCGCGGAGGTCTCGATCAAACGCATCCAGGATCTTGTCGCCGAGCGCTTCGAGCTCACGCACGACGAGCTCTGCGGCGAAAAGCGCTCGCAAAACATCGTCTATCCCCGGCAGGTCGCGATGTACCTCTCTCGCGAGCTCACCGACTCGTCCCTGCCGAAGATCGGGAAGGAGTTCGGCGGCCGCGACCACACCACGGTCATCCACGCGACCTCCAAGATCTCCCGCCTGATCCGTGAGGACAGGTCTGTGTACAACCTCGTGCAAGAGCTGACCGCACGTGTGAAGCAGGTGCGCTGACGCTTGCTTCCCTGTGGGACCATCCGGATCGTCCACAATGACGCTCCACATGCAGAATCCCCGGAGGATGCGGCCGCGAGCACGTCTTCCCCGTCGTCCACACTCCCTATGACTTCTACGAGAATCTCAAGATGATCGAGAGTGACATTGCAGTTGGTGCCGCGTTGAGGATTACCTGCACGAAGGATGACCTCGTTCAGGGCCTTTCGATCGTGGGGCGTGCCGTTTCGACGCGCACGGCGATTCAGATCCTGTCGGGGATCCTGCTCGAGGCGCGCGGAGACGATCTGCGGCTGGCAGCAACCGACATGGAGCTCTCGTTGCGCGCGACCGTGTCGGCTCGGGTGGAGGGCGACGGCGCCGTCGTGCTCCCAGGTCGCACACTCGTCGACATCGCCCGCCTCCTTCCCGGAGACGACGTGACGATCGAGCACAGTGCGGCCGAGTCGGTTGTGCACATCGCCTCGGGAAGTGCCAGCTACACGCTGCACACGTACAACGCCGAGGACTTCCCGCGGCTCCCGGAGCTCACCGACACGCAGACGTTCGAGATCGACCGGGAGGCGCTGCTCGAGACGATCGGGCGGGTTGCACGCGCAGCGTCTCGCGACGAGGCGCGCCCCGTGCTCACCGGCGTCCTCGTCCAGTTCACAGGCGACAAGCTCGTTATGGCGGCCACCGACTCGTACCGCTTGGCCGTGAAGGAGACGACGCTCGGGTCGCCGGCGCCGGATCTCGAGGCGATCGTCCCCAGCCGGGCGCTGCAGGAGCTCTCGCGTGTCGCCGGCGACGCGGATGAGGTTGCCGTCGGAGTGCAGGAGAACCAGGTTCTCTTCTCGGTGGGAGGCGTCTGGCTCACGACGCGCCGGATCGACGGCCAGTTCCCGAACTATCGACAGCTCCTGCCGGAGACGTTCGAGCACGAGCTGACGGTCCCGAGGGTGGAGCTGCTGGATGTCGTTCGACGCGCGTCCGTGATGATTCAGCGCGCGACGCCGCTTCAGCTTCGCTTCGCCGATGGGGAGGTCACCGTCGTGGCGCGGACGCACGAGGTGGGCGAGTCGCAGGAGTCGATGCCGGTCGCCTACACCGGCGAACCGCTCGAGATCGGCTTCAACGCGGAGTTCCTGCGGGAAGGTCTCGAGTCCGTCGAGGGAGACGACGTGCGGATGAAGCTCATCAGCTCTCTTCGCCCGGCGATCCTCACCGACGAAGGCGAGGACTTCACGTACCTCGTCATGCCGATCCGCCTTCCGGGCTGATCGCCGAGACGGTTTCGCTTCGGAGCTTTCGCTCCTACGAGCGGCTTGACCTTGCACTGCGGCCTGGGCTCGTGCTCGTCGTGGGGCCGAACGGTGTTGGCAAGACGAATCTCCTCGAGGCGGTGCACGTCGCAACGCAGGGGTTCTCACCGCGCACCCGCTCGGACTCTCAGGTCGTTCGCTTCGGCGCGGAGGGCGCCCGCGCGTTCGTATCGGGCCGGCGCGGTGACGTGCAGATGGAGCTCGAAGTGACGGTGCGTCGAGGCGAGGGGAAGCGCGCACGGCTCAACGGCGCTCAACTCCGGGCTGCGGAGCAGTTGCGGACGATGGTCTCGACGCTCGTCTTCACGCCCGACCGGCTCGGCGTCGTCAAGGGCCCGCCGTCGACACGCCGTGCGTACTTCGATCGCGTGCTCGGCAGGCTTGCGCCGGCCCGGGCGACGTTGCCCACCGAGTACGGCGCGGCGGTTGCGCAGAGAAACGCCGCGCTTCGCCGGGCGGCGACCAACGCCGGGAGCCGTGACGCGATCGAGCCGTGGAGCGACCGCGTCGCGACGCTCGGTGCAGAGCTCGTTGCCGCTCGAATCGACGCCCTCGACGTGCTGGGGCCGCCGTTCGTCGAGCGCGCAGCCGAGCTCGGCCTCGAGCGCGCCTCATTGCGTTACGAGGGTGAACCTCCGACCGCGGCAGCGCTTGCCTCCGCGCTCGAGCGCGATGTCGAACGGGGGGTGACCTCGCTGGGGCCGCACCTCGACGACGTTGCGATCGTCGCCGGCGACTGCGAGCTTCGTAGCTTCGGTTCGCAGGGCGAGCAGCGGCTTGCGCTGCTCGCCCTCCTGCTTGCCGAGGCCGAGACGATCACCGACCGCACGGACGTTCCGCCGCTCCTGCTGCTCGACGACGTCCTCTCCGAGCTCGACCCAGGACGACGCCGGATCCTCGCCGACCGCGTGCGGACTGCCGGGCAAGCGCTCATCACGGCGACCGACGCCGCGATGCTGCCGGCGGCACCCGACCAACTGCTCGAAGTGACGTCCGGTGCCGTGCTGGAGGTCGCTGCGTGATGGAACCCCTTGGCGACGAGATTCGCGCCGAGATGCATCGCATGGGAGCGGACAGCGGCGCTGGAGATGCCGGCAGCGCCTGGCTGGCCGCTGTCGGCGCTGAGATCGCACGCAACGCGTGGCCGGCGCGGACGCAGGCCGACGGAACCCTTGTCGTGCACGTGCGCGACGCGATCTGGGGCTTCGAGCTCACCCAGCAAGCGGCCGAGATCTCGGAGCGTTTGGCCGGCCGGCCCCGGCTCCGCTTTGTGCCGGGAGAGCTGCCGGATCCAGCCCCCGCTCCTGCGCTCCCGCCGCCTCTCGAGGCGACTCCGGAGCAGGTTCGGGAGGCAGCAACTCTCGTAGCGGCCATCGAGGATCGGGACCTGCGCGAATCCGTCGCGAAAGTCATAAAAGCGGCGCTCGTTCGGGCGTCGCACGACCGCTCTGTCTGATACACTTCCTTCAGCCCGCAAATGCTGAATTTGCAGGGCTTTTTTCATGACTGAAACGGACTACACCGCCAAGGACATCACCGTCCTCGAGGGACTCGAGCCGGTCCGGCTCAGGCCGGGCATGTACATCGGCTCGACGGGCTCGCGGGGCCTCCACCACCTCATCGAGGAGGTCGTCTCCAACTCGGTCGACGAGGCGCTCGCAGGGCGCAACGACCGCATCGAGGTGACCCTCCATCCCGACCACTCAGTGACTGTTCAGGACTGGGGTTCGGGCATCCCGGTCGACGTCATGGCCGACCAGGATCTGCCGGCTCTGACCGTCGTCTTGACGAAGCTTCACGCCGGCGGAAAGTTTGGCGGCGACGGCTACAAGGTCTCCGGCGGCCTTCACGGCGTCGGCATATCGGTCGTCAACGCGCTCTCCGAGTGGCTGATCGCCGAGGTGCACCGCGACGGCAAGGCATATCGCCAGGAGTTCAGTCGTGGCGAGCCGACCACTGAGATGACGGAGGTCGGCAAGGCCGACGACACGGGGACGACGATCAGCTTCCTGCCCGACGCGGAGATCTTCGAGGAGATCGAGTGGTCGCGCGACACGCTCGTGCAGCGAATGCGCGAGACCGCGTTCCTCACCAAGAGCCTGCGGATCGCCCTCATCGACGAGCGCGAAGGCGAGACCCGCGACGAGTTCTACGCCGAGGGCGGGATCCGCGATTTCGTCGCCTACGTCAACGGTGCCAAGGACCCCGTCCACAAGCACGTCGTTTACTTCGATGCAATCGGAGACGACGGCGCCGTCGAGGTCGCGATGCAGTGGAACTCGTCCTACGTCGAGTCGGTCTTCTCGTTCGCGAACAACATCAACACCCATGAGGGTGGCGCGCACCTGACCGGGTTCAAGAGCGCGCTCACGTCGACGCTCAACCGCTACGCCCGCGACAAGAGCCTGCTCAAGGAGAAGGAGGACAACCTCGAAGGCGAGGACGTCCGCGAAGGGCTGGCCGCGATCATCTCGGTGAAGCTGTCCGAGCCCCAGTTCGAGGGCCAGACCAAGACGAAGCTCGGCAATCCGTGGGTCGAGGGCCTCGTCAAGCAGAACGTCAACGCGAAGCTGGCCGAGTTCCTCGAGGAGAACCCGCAAGACGCCAAGCAGATCATCACGAAGGCCGTGGCTGCGCGGAATGCGCGTCAGGCTGCCCGCAAGGCCCGAGAGCTGACACGCCGGAAGTCGGCCCTCGACGGCAACTCGCTGCCCGGCAAGCTCGCCGACTGCGAGCTCAACGACCCCGAGTCGGCGGAGCTCTTCCTCGTCGAGGGCAACTCGGCCGGCGGCTCGGCGGTCGACGCGCGGAACCGTCTCTTCCAGGCGATCCTGCCGCTCCGCGGGAAGGTGATCAACGCCGAGAAGAACCGCATCAACAAGGTGCTCTCCAACACCGAGATCCAGTCGATCATCACCGCGATCGGCACGGGCATCGCCGACGAGTTCGACGTGACGAAGCTGCGCTACCACCGCGTGATCGTCATGACCGACGCGGACCAGGACGGCTCGCACATCCGCACGCTGATCCTCACCTTCCTCTACCGCCAGATGCCGGAGCTCGTCGAGCGCGGTCACGTCTACATCGCCGTGCCGCCGCTCTACCGGGTCAAGATCCGGAACCAGGAGCTCTACATCGAGAAGGAGTCGCAGCTCGAGGACCTGCTCGCGCGCGAGGTGATCAAGGACATGGACGTCACCGACCGCGAAGGCGACACGCAGAAGTTCACCGAGGCGCGTTACGGGCGGTTCGTCAAGTCGCTGCACGAGTTCGACGGATGGGCCTCGCGTCTCCGTGTCGACTACGGCGCCGGGCCGGCCAACTTCGTGATCGACCATCGGCTCGTCGAGACCGACGCAGCAGCGCTCGACGATGTCGAAGGCGCGCTTGCCTCGCTCGACGGCAACGGGCACGAGGTGTCCGTCATCGAGCAGACCGAACAGGGCGTCCGCCTCAAGGTCGTCGAGAGCGAGACGAGCGCAGCTTCGCACGTCGTCGTTCCGGCCGAGCTGCTCGCTTCGCCCGTCTACGCGAAGCTGCGCACGGCGTACGCGCGCCTGCGCGAGATCGTCGGGCCGCCGCCGTTCGACGTCACGCTCGGCAAGAAGACACGCCACGCTGGCACGTTCAAGGAGCTGCGCGACCACGCGCTCGAGCTGGCCAAGGAAGGGATCACGCTGGGCCGCTTCAAGGGACTCGGTGAGATGGACGCGCAGGAGCTCGCAGACACGACGATGGATCCTGCGAACCGCATGCTCGTCCGCGTCGACGTGGACGATGCGGCGGCTGCCGACCGGCTGTTCTCGATGCTGATGGGCGACCAGGTCGAGCCGCGTCGCTTGTTCATCGAGGAGAACGCGAAGGACGTGCGCTTCCTCGATGTCTAGTCCCGCCGGCATGGAGCCGCTGAACCCGGGCCGCATCGAGTCGCGCGAGCTCGAGCAGGAGATGCGCTCGAGCTTCCTCGACTATGCGATGAGCGTCATCGTCTCGCGTGCGCTGCCCGACGTGAGAGACGGCCTCAAGCCGGTGCATCGCCGGATCCTCTATGCGATGCACGAGGCAGGGCTGCAGCCCAACCGGCCGCGCCAGAAGTGCGCGCGCGTCGTCGGCGACGTGATGGGCTCGTACCACCCTCACGGAGACTCGGCGATCTACGACACGCTCGTCCGCCTCGCGCAGCCGTTCTCGCTGCGCTATCCCCTGGTCGACGGCCAGGGGAACTTCGGGAACATCGACGGGTATCCGGCCGCGGCGATGCGGTACACGGAATGCCGGCTCGCCAAGCTCGCAACCGAGCTGCTCGAGGACATCGCCGCCGACACGGTCGACTTCAAGCCCAACTACGACGAGTCGCGGCGCGAGCCGACGGTGCTGCCGTCCCGGTTCCCGAACCTGCTCGTCAACGGATCGTCGGGCATCGCGGTCGGCATGGCCACCAACATTCCGCCGCACCATCTCGGCGAGGTCACCGACGCGCTCGTGGCCTTGATCGACGAGCCGTCGATCGACGTCGACCGCCTGATCAAGCACATCAAGGGCCCCGATTTCCCGACCGGCGGCATCATTCTCGGCCGCGAGGGGATCCGCGAGGCCTATCGGTCGGGTCGAGGCCGGATCGTCATGCGCGCGCGGGCGCACGCGGAGGAGCTGCGAGGCGGCAAGTCGGCGATCGTCGTCACCGAGCTTCCGTACACGGTCAAGAAGGGCGGCGACGACGGCGTCATCTCGAAGATCGCCGAGCTGGTCAAAACCGGCACGCTGAGTGAGGTCTCGAACGTGCGCGACCTCTCCGACCGCAGCGGCATGCGCATGGTGATCGAGCTCAAGCGAGACGCGATCCCACAGGTCGTGCTCAACAAGCTCTGGAAGCACACGCCGCTTCAGTCGACGTTCGGCTACAACGCGGTCGCGCTGGTGGACGGAGTTCCGCGGACGCTCGCCCTCCGCGATCTGCTCCAGCACTACCTCGACTTCCAGCGCGAGATCGTCACGCGCCGCTCGAAGTACGAGTTGCGGAGGCTCGAGGCGCGCGTACACATTCTCGAGGGCTATCTCAAGGCGCTCGACGTTCTCGACGAAGTCATCGCGCTGATTCGGGCGGCCGCCGACACCGACGCAGCGCGCATCGGCCTGATCGACCAGTTCGGCTTCACCGACATCCAAGCGCAGGCGATCCTCGACCTCCGCTTGCGGCAGCTGACCGCACTCGAGCGCGCGGAGCTCGAACGCGAGTACAAGGACAAGACGGAGCGCATCGCCGAGCTGCGAGAGATCCTCGGTGACGAGTCGCGCATCGACGGCCTGATCCGCGAAGAGCTGCTCGAGCTGAAGGGGATCTACACGAAGAACGACGACCGGCGCACCGAGATCATGGCCGCCGAGGGCGACCTCGAGCTCGAGGACCTGATCGCCGAAGAGGACATGGTCATCGCCATCACGCGCTCGGGCTACATCAAGCGGCTACCGGTGACGACGTACCGCGAGCAGCGGCGCGGCGGCATCGGCGTGATGGGGATGGACCTGAAGGACGAGGACTACATCGAGCATCTTTTCGTCGCATCCACGCACGACTACATCCTCTTCTTCACCAACGTCGGCAAGGTCTACCGGCTCAAGGTGCACGAGCTGCCGCTCGGCTCGCGCCAGTCGAAGGGCCGCGCGATCGTCAACCTCCTCCCGTTCCGGCAGGACGAGCAGGTCCGGGCCGTGATCCAGACCCGCGACTTCGAGGAGGCGAAGTACCTCGTCTTCGCGACGAAGAAGGGCGTCGTCAAGAAGACGGAGCTCGCCGCGTACAACACGCCGCTCAAGGCCGACGGGATCATCGCGATCAAGATGCGCGAAGGCGACGAGCTCGTCGGCGTCAGGCATTCCTCGGGCGGCGACGACATCCTGATGGTCTCGCGAAAGGGACAGGCGATCCGGTTCAAGGAGACCGACGCTCGGCCCATGGGCCGCGACACGTCCGGAGTCGCCGGCATGAAGCTCCGGAAGGACGACGAGGTGATCTCGATCAATATCGCCGAGGACGACGCGGATGTCCTGGTGGTGACGGAGAACGGCTTCGGCAAGCGGACGCGCGTCTCCGAGTACCCGGTCAAGGGCCGCGGAGGCATGGGGGTCAAAACCGTGCAGCTGACCGAGGCGCGCGGCTACCTCGTAGGGTCGCGCGTCGTCCGCGACGGCTACCAGGTGATGCTCATCTCCACCGCCGGCACCGTGATCAAGATCCCGGTCGAGGACGTCAAGCGGCTTGGCCGCTCGACCCAGGGCGTGATCGTGATGCGGCTCCGCGGGGACGACGAGCGGGTCTCGGCGTTGGCCCCCGTCGTCGAGTCCGACGAGACGAACGGCGACGATGAGCCGGCCGTCGGCGAGCCGAGCGACACCTAACGCCGCGCGGGTTTCCCGCAGACCCCCTTCCATTAGCGCCTTCCGAGCTTTATAACTCCCGGCGGGGGCAGAATCGGACGCGCGAGGGCAGAGTGGCGGTCAGCCGACAGGTCGACCTTCTCGAACCCATCAATCTGGCGGAGCATCTGGAAAAGATCGAGCTCTACCTTGGACAGGTCTGCCAGATTGCGGGGATCTCGAAGATGCAGCTCGACTACTGGACCAACAAGGCCCAGATCCCCACGAAGGGGAAGAAGCAGCGGATCTACGACATCGACGCCCTCGAGACCGTGATGCTGATCAAGCAGGCGAAGGACAAGGGCCTGAACCTCGGTGCGGCGATCGAAGCCGCGCGGAGCTTCCGGGAGCTGCGCACGAACGGCGGCGCCCAGGTTCCGGCCGCCTAGCGGCTCGTGTGGAGCTGCTGCCAGGCGTCGTAGCCGTGTTCGAGCTCGAGCAGGATCGCTGCGAGTAGCGGCCCGCGCGCCCATTCCCGGCCGGTCTCGACGTGGAGTGAGGTCGACGGCTTGGGCGTCTCCGCCGGCAGCTCCTCGGCCGCCTGATTGACGTTCACGCCGATTCCGAGCACGACCCGGCCGGCGCTCGCCTCGGGCAGGATTCCCGCAACCTTGCGGCCGCCGATGAGGACGTCGTTCGGATGGCTCAACCCGGCGTCGACACCGGCCTCCCCGCGGAGTGCCGTGGCGACCGCGTCCCCTGCGACGAGAGAGAGCTCCGGCCACAAGGCCATCGGCGGCGTCGGCTGGAGCAAGACGGAGAAGAGGAGGGCGCGTCCTGTCGGCGCTTCCCACCGGCGGCCCAGGCGGCCGCGCCCGTTGGTCTGGAGGTTCGTCGCGACCGTCGCCCCCTCGGTAGCGGTGTCCTCGAGCAGACGCTGCGTCGAAGCGCACTCCTCGACGAAGCGGTACGGGCGTCCGAGGCGGCCGCGCAGCAATGGCTCGACCGAGCCGGGAGATAGATCCGACACTCACATTTAGACTAGTGCAGCTGTGAGGGCGATCAGACAGCCGCTGCGGGAGCGTGGCCTCGACTACGCGAGTCTCAGCGACCCCGTTCTGGTGGCTCGCGCGAAGGCCGGCGACGCAGCCGCGCTCGAGGCGCTCTGCGTCCGCCATGCGCCGCGGGTCGAGCGGCTGGCGAAGCATCTCCTGCGCGACCCGGAGGACGCGCGCGACGCGGCACAGGAGGCGCTGGCGAAGCTCTGCGTTCGCCTGCGCCAGTTCCGCGGCGAGGCACAGTTCTCGACCTGGCTGCACCGGCTCGTCGTCAACACGTGCCGCGACGTGGCCGAACGGCAGCGCTCGCGAACGCACGACGCACTGCCGGACGAGTTGGGCGTCGACGTCGAACACGATCCGACGCGCGGCGTGCGGATCTCCGAGCTGCGACGGGAGTTGTGTGATTCGCTCGCCGATATCTCGCCCGAACAGGCGCAGGTGATCGTGCTCAAGGACGCGTTGGGCTACACGTTCGAAGAGATTGCGGCGGCCGCCGGGATGCCCGTCGGTACCGCCAAGTGTCACGCGCACCGCGGCCGCAACCGGCTGCGGGAGCGGCTCGAGCGCCGAGACGTAGCTTGACGCTCCCGCCTCCGCCTTTTGGCCGGGAGACGATCGAGTCGATCATCCCGCACCGGCCCCCGTTCCTCCTCGTGGACGAGGTCCTCGAGATCGAGCCCGGCCGCCGCGTGCGCGGCCGTTACCTCGTGCCGGCCGACGGCTGGTGGTTCCAGGGACACTTCCCCGACCGGCCGGTGATGCCCGGCGTTCTGACGATCGAGGCGATCGCGCAGTGCGGTGCGGTCGCGGTTCTTGCCGACGAGGCGAACCACGGCAAGATCCCGTTCTTCGCGGGCATCGACGACTGCCGCTTCAAGCGGGTCGTGGAGCCTGGCGACGTGCTCGACCTCGAGTGCGAGTTCTTGCGGGTGCGTGGGCCGATCGCAAAGGGACAGGGCCGAGCGAGCGTCGACGGTGAAGTCGCCGTCGAGGCGATGCTCACGGTCTTCGTGGGGGGCGAATGATCGGCAGCGGACGCAGCGACGTGCACGCCACGATCACCGGTCTCGGAGCCTACGCGCCCGAGCGGGTGATCACGAACGACGATCTTTCGGAGCTCGTGGACACGTCGGACGAGTGGATCATGGAGCGCACCGGGATCCGCGAGCGCCGGATCGCCGCGGATGAGCAGGCCCTTTCGGACCTGTGCCTACCTGCCGCACAGACGGCACTGGGTCAGGCCGGCCTCGAGGGCAAGGACATCGACCTGATCGTCGTCGCGACCGTCACGCCGGACATGATGTTCCCTTCCACTTCCGCGATCCTCGCCGACCGGCTCGGCGCGGCGGAGGCGGCCGCGTACGACCTGTCGGCCGGCTGCACAGGGTTCATGTACGCGGTCGCTCAGGCGTACGGAATGGTCGTTGCGGGCCTGGCACGCCGAGTGCTTGTGGTCGGTGGCGACGTGCTCTCCCGGATCCTCGACTGGAGCGACCGGTCCACGGTCGTCCTGTTCGGCGACGGCGCCGGCGCCGTCGTGGTCGAGCCTTCCGACGAGCCGGGCTTCCTCGCCTTCGAGCTCGGCGCCGACGGGGGCGGCGGCGAGCATCTCTGGCTACCCGGAAGTGGGTCGCGCCTGTTCGACGATCCCGACCGGTTCGTGAAGATGAACGGCCGCGAGGTGTTCAAGTTCGCGACGCGCGTGCTCGTCGATTCGGCCAACGCCGTTCTCGAGCACGAAGGGACGCGTGTCGAGGACGTCGACGTCTACGTTCCCCACCAAGCGAATGTTCGCATCATCGATCACGCAACCAGGAAGCTCGGGATCCCGTCGGAGCGGGTGGTGATCAACGTCGACCGTTACGGCAACACGTCATCCGGCTCGATTCCGCTTGCGCTTGCGGACGCCCAGGCGGACGGAAGGCTTCAGGCGGGCAGTCTCGTACTGATGACAGGAATGGGCGCCGGCCTCACGTGGGGCAGCGCACTGATGCGGTGGACAATGGAGGCTGCGGCGTGAACAAGGTTGCGTTCTGTTTCCCCGGCCAGGGCTCGTTCGAGGCCGGCATGGGTCGCGACTTCGCGGAAGCGGTCCCCGCCGCGATGGAGGTGTTCCGGCGTGGCAGCGCGGCGAGCGGCCTCGACCTCGAGCGTCTCTGCTTCCACGCCGAGGCGGAGGAGCTGCTCGACACCGCGGTGCAGCAGCCTGCCCTGGTCGCGACGTCGCTCGCGGTACTCGCGGCCCTGCGGGATCGCGGAGTGAAGGCCGACTTCGTGATCGGCCATTCCGTCGGGGAGTTCGCGGCTCTCGCAGCGGCGGAGGCGATGACGCTGGAGGAGGCGATGGCCCTCGTGCGCGAGCGCGGCCTTGCGATGGCCGACGCGGCGGCGCGCAACCCCGGCTCGATGGCGGCCATTCTCGGCCTAGCCGACGAGGTGGTCGAAGGTCTCTGCCGCAAGATCCTCGGCGTTTGGCCGGCGAACTACAACTGTCCCGGGCAGATCGTGGTCTCAGGCGAGAATCTCGCCGTCCAGGAGTGCATCGAGCAGGCGCAGAGCCACGGGGCGCGTCGGGCAGTCAAGCTCCAGGTCTCCGGCGCCTTCCACTCGCCGCTCGTTGCCCGCGCCGCCGACCGGCTGCGGCCCGCGATCGAGAAGATCCGTTTTCAAGAGCCGGTTGCACCGTTCATGTCGACCGTCACGGCCCGCGTCGAGTCGGCGCAGCGGATGGGACCGCTCCTCGTCGACCAGCTCACGGCGCCCGTGCGGTTCACGCAGTCGGCGACGGAGCTCATGCGGGAAGGTGTTCGCACCTTTGTCGAGGTTGGGCCGGGCAACGTCCTCTCCGGGCTCGTCAAGCGGATCGACAAGAGCGTCAAGGCCGTATCGGTCAATAGCGTCGAGGCGCTCGAGCGGCTGCCCGAGCTCCTCTCCGAAGCGTGAGCTTCGCATCGCTCGAGGACAAGCGCGCCCTCGTCACCGGCGCCTCGAAGGGCATCGGCCGCGCGATCGCGGAGGAGCTGGCCCGCGGCGGCGCGGAGGTGGTCATCGGTTACCGGACCGGGGCCGAGGAGGCCGAGGCGCTCGCGGCCGAGATCGGGGGACGCGCCCTGCAGGCGGATGTCTCGAGTGCGGAGGAGGCTGCGCGTCTCGTCGAGGAGGCCGGCGACCTTGACATCCTCGTCAACAACGCGGGCCTCACGCGTGACGGGCTTCTTGCCCGGATGTCGGACGACGACTGGCGCACGGTGATCGAGACGAACCTCTCGTCCGTCTTCTACACCTGCCGCGCGGTCTGCCGGCCGATGATGAAGAAGCGCTCAGGGTCGATCGTGAACATCTCCTCGATCGTCGGCGTGCACGGCAACTGGGGGCAGACGAACTACGGCGCGTCGAAGGCCGGGATCATCGGCTTCACGAAGTCTCTCGCCCGCGAGCTCGGCAGTCGCGGCGTGCGGGCCAACGTCGTCGCTCCCGGCTACGTGCGGACGCAGCTGACCGACGTTCTGCCGGAGGAAGCGACGGCGGCGATGCTCACCAATACGCCGCTCGGGCGGCTCGGGGAGCCGAACGACGTTGCAGGCGCTGTACGCTTCCTCTGCTCCGACGAGGCATCGTTCATCACGGGCGACGTGCTCCTCGTCGACGGCGGACTCGGAATGTAGTGACTACGGGGAACGGTTCACTCAACGGACGGCGTCGCGTCGTGGTTACCGGGCTGGGCGCGGTGACGCCTCTCGGGCTCGACGTCGAGTCGACGTGGTCGAGCCTGCTCGCGGGCGACTCCGGCGCCGCCGAGATCACGCAGTTCGACCATTCCGACTACAAGGTGCATTTCGCCTGCGAGGTGAAGGATTTCGATCCGACCGATTGGATCGACCGCAAGGACGCACGGCGGATGGATCGCTTCACGCACCTGATCCTCGGCGCGGCGCGGCAGGCGGAGTCGGACTCCGGGATCGATATCGCTTCGGAAGCGGACCGCACCGGCGCGTCGATCGCGACGGGCATCGGCGGCATCCGCTCCTTCCAGGAGTGCTACGACACCCTGGTGACGCGAGGTCCCGACCGCGTGAACCCGTTCGCGATTCCGGCGATCATCCCGAACCTCGGCGCCGGCTGGGTCTCGATCGAGCTCGGCACGCGTGGGCCGTTGGGATCGCAGTGCACGGCGTGCGCCGCCTCGAACATGGCGATCGGGGACGGGCTCGACTCGATTCGGCTCGGCCGCGCGGACGTGATGCTCTGCGGCGGCACCGAGGCTGCGGTGAACGAGGTCGGGATCGCCGGCTTCGCCGCGATGCGCGCGCTGTCGCTGCGCAACGACGATCCGCAGCGCGGGTCGCGGCCCTTCGATGCGGAGCGCGACGGCTTCGTGATGGGCGAGGCGGGCGCCGTCGTCGTGCTCGAGGAGCTCGAGCATGCGAAGGCCCGTGGCGCGAAGATCTATGCGGAGGTCGCCGGCTACGGCCTCTCCTCCGATGCGAAGCACATCACCGAGCCCGATCCGACGGGGCCGGTGAACGCGTTCAAGATGGCCCTCGGCGACGCCGGTGTCGCCGAGGAAGAGATCGACTACATCAACGCGCACGCGACCTCGACTCCGGTGGGCGACTCGTCGGAGACGCAGATGCTCAAGTACGCGCTCGGCGAGGAGAACGCCTACAAGACGCCCGTCTCCGGCACGAAGGGCGCGACCGGTCATTGCCTCGGAGCGGCCGGCGCCGTCGAGGCGATGTTCACGATCCTCTCGATCCGCGACAGAAAGCTGCCGCCGACGATCAACTACGAAGTCGAGGATCCGACCTGCGACCTCGACTACGTCCCGAACGAGGCGCGCGACGCCGACGTGAAGGTTGCCGTGTCGAACAGCTTCGGCTTCGGCGGGCACAACGCCTGCGTCGTGTTCAAGCGCTTCGAGGACTGAGCTTCCGCGCTCGATAGGCTCGCGGCATGGCGGGTGGCGAGCGCTGGGCGACGTTCGACTGCTACGGGACGCTCATCGACTGGAACGGCGGCATCGGGCGTGAGTTCGAGCGCCTGTTCGGTGCCGCACGTGTTGGCGAGCTGTTGTATGCGTACCACGACCTCGAGCCGCAGATCCAGCGGGAGGACCAGACACGCAGCTATCGCGAGGTGATGGCCGTCACGCTCGCTCGGCTCGGCGCTCCCGCCGCAGAGGAGGACGCCTTGGGCCGCTCGCTGCCGAGCTGGGAACCGTTCCCCGAAGTGCCGGAGGCGCTCGAGAGGGTCCGCGCCCTGGGATGGCAGCTCGCTGTCCTCTCGAATACAGACCGTGACCTTCTCGACGCCTCGCTCGCGCGCATCGGAGTCGAGTTCGACCTCTCCATCGTCGCGTCCGAGATCGGCTCGTACAAGCCGTCTCGCGGTCACTGGGACGAGTTCTCCGCCCGGAGTGGCGCGGAGCGTGACCGGCACGTCCACGTGGGCGCGAGCCTGTTCCACGACATCGCGCCGGCTGCGGGCCTCGGGCTCCGCACGATCTGGATCAACCGGCTCGGCGAGGAACCCGAGCCTCAGCCCGACGTCGAGCTCCACAGCCTCGACGGGTTGGCGGAGCACCTCGACTCGCTCGTGTTGTGAACGTTCGCCCCGCAACGAGACACGACCTCCCGGCGATCGCCGAGCTCTTCGGCTCCGTCGAGGAGGCGGTGAGCGGGCGACCGTCTCGGCTCGACGCGACCGCCGTCGACGGCTGGCTGCACACGATCTCCTTCGAGACGAACACGTGGCTCTTCGAGGAGGCGGGGCAGCTCGTCGCCGCCGCGTTCGCCCAGTGCTTCGGTGAGCGCGGGAACTCCGCCGGCGGGGTTCGCCCCTCGGCCTGGGGGCGCGGGCTCGGAACGCAGCTCGTGGACATCATGGAGCGGCGGCTCGGCGCGGAAGGTGCCAGACGGATTCATTCGTGGACGGTGGCGGACGACGCCGCTGCCCAGGAGCTTTTCGCCAGCCGCGGCTACCGCGAGGCGCGGCGCTTCTGGGAGATGGCCGTCGAGTTCGATGCGGACACGCCCGAGCCGTCCGTACGTGTGGAGACGTTCGTGGAAGTGGACGCCGAGGCGTTCCACGCTGCGCTCGAAGAGTCATTCGCCGACCACTGGGAGCACGAGCCGGAGCCGTTCGCCGAGTGGTGGAGCCGGCAGCGCCGGCGGGAGAGCTACGACCCCTCTCTCTGGTTCGTGATCCGGGACGGCCAGGAGATCGCCGGCGTCGCCCGCTGTGAGGCCCGCCCGCCCGCCGGCTGGGTCGGCGCACTCGGTGTGAGGCGGGCGTGGCGGGGGCGCGGCTACGGGCGGGCCTTGCTCCAGCACAGCTTCAGCGAGTTCCGGCGCCGCGGCTACACGCGGGCCGCTCTCGGCGTCGACGCCTCCAACGCGACCGGGGCTACGCGGCTGTACGAGGGCGTTGGAATGCACGCGGAGCAGGAGAACGTCGTGTGGGAGAAGGTGCTCGGATGAGCCTGCTGCGCGCGCGCTGCCCCGACTGCCGCACGCTGACGGCGGTCGCGCTCGGCGCGGGTTACGAGTGTCACGCCTGCGGGCGCACCTTCGCCGCCGGGCTCGTTCGCGTGCCGCGCGCCTGGGGCGACGGCGGTGAGGCGATGGTCGAGGCGGCGTCGCTACCCCTCGACTATCCGGAGGTGGCGGTCGTCGAGGAGGAGACACTCGCGATGCAGACGCTCGCGGTCGCTTCAGACCTGCCGGTGCGACCGCTCGTCTTGGGTGGATGCTGCTGCACGCACATCGGCGTGGTCGAGGGACTCGCCGCTCGACACGGCCGCGTGGCCGTCCTCTGGCTCGATGCGCACGGCGATCTCAACACGCCCGAGACTTCCCCGTCCGGCAACGAGTGGGGGATGCCGCTCCGGATGCTGCTCGACCGTGGAACGGTCGCCGCTCCGGACGTCGTCCTGTGGGGAGCGCGCAACCTCGATCCGCCCGAGGAGGAGTTCATCGCCGCCGCCGGGATCGGTGACGAACCCGGCGTCTTGCTCGACCGGGCCGAGGCCGTCTACGTCGCCCTCGACTGCGACGTCTTCGATCCGGACGAGCTCGCGGTCTTCATGCCCGAGCCGGGCGGGCCGTCGCTCGACGACCTCGAGCGTCTTCTCGCCGAGGTGCAGGAGAGCGGCAAGCTCGTCGGGGCAGGGTTCACGGGTCTTGCGCCCGACCCGGCGAACGTCGAGAAGCTCCATCGTTTGACGGCCGCGCTCGGGTACTAGGAAGGGCGGCTTCGCAACCTGCCTCGGGGACGCGAGGTCTAAGCTGCCAACGTGGCCAAGATCGACGTCTCGGTCGAGACCAACGACCAGCCCAGCTCCCCGCCGTCGCACCCGAACACCTGCCCGAGCTGTCACTCGCATTACCGCGACGACGAGCTCGAGCGGAACCTCTGGGTCTGCGAGCAGTGTGGGCACCACTTCCCGATGCGGGCGCGAGCCCGGATCGCCTCGCTTGCCGATCCCGCCTCCTTCTCGGAGGAGGCGACGGAGCTCCACTCCGAGGACCCGCTGGGCTTCTTCGACCTCCGTCCCTACACCGAGCGGCTCGCCGAGGCCGAGATGAAGACCGGCCTCGCCGACGCTATGGTGATCGGGCGAGCCGCGATCGACGGTCGCCAGTGCGAGCTTGCGGTCATGGACTTCGCCTTCATGGGCGGCTCGATGGGCAGCGTCGTCGGCGAGAAGCTGTCGCGTGCGTGCGACGCGGCCGCAGACGCCGGGATGCCGCTCGTCGCGGTCACGAGCTCGGGTGGCGCGCGCATGCAGGAGGGCATCCTCGCGCTCATGCAGCTGCCGAAGACCGTGGCCGCGGTGGAGGACCTGCACGACTCGGGCCAGGCACTCCTCTGTGTGATGGCGCATCCGACGACCGGCGGCGTGCTCGCGAGCTTCGCGACGCTCGGTGACGTACTGCTCGCGGAGCCCAACGCCCTCATGTCCTTCGCCGGCCCGCGGGTCGTCCAGGAGATCACCCGCGAAAAGCTGCCCGACGATTTCGGCCGCGCCGAGCAGAACCTTCGCTACGGCCAGATCGATGCGATCGTGCCGCGGCCGGAGCTCCGGCCGACGCTCTCTCGACTCCTGAGGTTGTTCAATGCCCCCGAGTGAGCACGAGCTGCGGCTGCGGGAGCGGCTGGGGCGTCTAAGGAACCTTCCGCTGGTGGGCGGCGCACGGCTCTCCGGCGAGCTCGAGCGGCTGCAGCGTCAGATCGAGCGGATCGGCGAGGAGGCCACCGACGAGGAGATCTGGCGGAAGGTCGAGCTGGCTCGACACGAGGAGCGGCCCTACACGCTGGACTACGTGGAGCGCCTGTTCGACGATTGGTTCGAGCTCCGCGGCGACCGGGCGCTCGGCGACGACGGAGCGATGGTGGCCGGCTTCGGAAAGCTGGACGGTCGCACGGTCGTCCTCGTCGGTCAGCAGAAGGGACGCGACATCCACGACCGCGTCAGCCGCCGTTTCGGGATGCCAAATCCCGAGGGCTACCGCAAGGCGTGGCACGCGATGGAGCTCGCCAACCGGCACGGGTTTCCGATCGTCTCGCTCGTCGACACGCCCGGCGCCTATCCGGGCGTCGTCGCCGAGCAGCACGGCCAGGGCGCGGCGATCGCCCGATCGCAGTCGATCATGGCGCGGCTGACGGTGCCCACGGTGGCCTGCGTCATCGGCGAAGGCGGCTCCGGCGGCGCAATCGCGATCGCGCTGGCCGACCGCGTCCTCATGCAGGAGAACGCGATCTACTCGGTCATCTCGCCCGAAGGCTGCGCGGCGATCCTCTGGCGCGACGCGGGGCAGGCGAAGAAAGCCGCGGCGGCCTTCCGCCCCGACGCAGTCAATTGCCTCGAGCTCGGCGTGATCGACGAGATCGTGTCGGAGCCCGTGGGCGGTGCGCACATCGATCCCGACCTGGCTGCGCGGATGCTTGGGCAGGCACTGCGGTCGTCGCTCGCGGATCTGCACGGAATCCCCGGCGACGATCTGCGCCGCCGGCGCCGCGCGCGCTTCCGGTCGCTCGGCGTGTTCGCCTGAGTTACTTTGCGGCAGCTTCGCATAGATTTACGCGATCCGGACAAGGGCGCTGTCCACAGCGTCCACAGGCTTATCCCCGCCATGTATGAGTTGTGTGAACGGTAGGAGTACGACTCGAGGCCGATAAAACGGTGCCGAAGAAGCTGGGCGAATACGAGCGCAAGAGCGACAGGACGAAGACTCCCGAACCCTTTGCCGGTAGGCGCGGCAAGACGAAGGAGCCGATTTTCGTCGTTCAACGACATGACGCGCGGCGGCTGCACTACGACTTCCGCCTCGAGCGCGACGGCGTCCTCGCCTCCTGGGCGGTGCCGAAGGGCGTCCCGCTCGAGCCCGGCGAGCAGCATCTCGCAGTGCACGTCGAAGATCATCCGCTCGAGTACGGGAGCTTCGAGGGCGAGATTCCGAAGGGGAGCTACGGCGCGGGCACCGTCGAGATCTGGGACCGTGGTACGTACGAGCTGCTCGAGGAGAAGCGCGACGGCGGGCTCACGGTGCGGCTGCACGGCGAGCGCCTCGAAGGGACGTGGGCGCTCGTGCCGGCGCACCTGTCCGGCGACGAGAAAAACTGGCTCATCCTCCGTAAGCGCGACGACGGGACGGTGTCGTTCGGGCCGCGGCGTACCTACCGGCCGATGCTCGCGACGCTCACGGAGGACCTGCCGCGTGGTGAAGGCTGGCTGTTCGAACCGAAGTGGGACGGCTACCGCGCGCTCGCCTACGTGCGCGGCAGCGAAGCGAGGCTCTTCTCGCGTAACGGCAACGACCTGACGCAGCGATTCGCGCCGGTGGCGAAGGAGCTGGCGAAGGCACTGCGGACGCCTGATGCGGTGGTCGACGGCGAAGTCGTCGCTCTCGACACGCAGGGGAAGTCGAGCTTCTCGGCGATGCAACAGGGGAGCACTCACCTCGCGTACGAGGTGTTCGATTTGCTCGAAGCCGACGGCGAGCCGGTCGTCGGCCTGCCGCTGACCGAGCGAAGGGCACGGCTCGAGAAGCTGCTGGCGCGGAACCCTGTCGTGCAGATCTCCGGCTCCTTCGAGGACGGCGAGGCCCTGCTCGAGGCGGCGCGTGAGCAGGGGCTCGAGGGCGTGATGGCCAAGCGCGCATCGTCGCGCTACGCCGAGGGGAAGCGCGGGGGTGACTGGCTGAAGATCAAGACGCACGGCAGGCAGGAGTTCGTGGTCTGCGGCTACACCAGGGGTCAGGGCCGGCGCAGCGGGAGCTTCGGCGCGCTCGTGCTCGGCCTTCACCGCGGCGAGGCGTGGGAGTGGGTCGGGAATGTCGGCACCGGGTTCGGCGAGCGCGCCATTCGCGAGCTGCTCGCGAAGCTCGAGCCACTACGTCGAGACGAGTCGCCTTTTCCGGTCGTCCCGAAGATGCCGAAGGTGCGCAAGGGCGACGTGGTCTGGGTCGAGCCCGAGCTCGTCTGCGAGGTCGAGTTCGCGGAGTGGACCCACGACGGCCACCTTCGCGCGCCGTCGTTCCAGGGGCTTCGCGACGACAAGCCGGCCCAGGAGGTCCGACGCGAGCGACCGGCCGCCGCGAAGGAGGGGAGGGTCAAGCTCTCCAACCTCGACAAGGTCTTCTGGCACGACGAGGGGATCACGAAAGGCGACCTGCTCGACTACTACGCAGCGGTTGCGAGTGTGCTCGTGCCGCACCTGCGGGACCGGCCGTTCACGATGCGAAGGTACCCGGACGGCGCGTTCGGAAAGGCGTTCTTCCAGAAGGACGCGCCCAAGGGCATGCCGGAGTGGATCCCGCGGTTTCGCGTGCAGGTCTCGACCCGTGAGCGGCCGCCGAAGAAACGGTGGATCGACGCGCCGCTCGTGAACGACGAGGACGCTCTTCTCTGGATGGTCAACATGGGCTGCATCGACATGAACGCGTGGTACTCGCGCGCCGACCGGCCCGACCGTCCCGACTTCGTCCTCTTCGACCTCGACCCGTCCCCGGACGTCGGCTTCCGCGAGGTCGTGCAGGTCGCGCTCATCGTCAAGCAGGCTCTCGACGCACTTGGGCTCGTCTCCTTCCCGAAGACATCGAGCGCCGACGGGATGCACGTGCTCGTGCCGGTGGAGCGGCGCTACACCTACGCCCAGACGCGCGAGTTCTGCGAGATCGTGGCGGGAGCGATCGCGCGCACGCATCGCGGGCTTGCGACGACGGAATGGTCGAAGGCGAAGCGCCGCGGTGTCCTCATCGACGCGAATCAGAACGGTGAGGGGAAGACGATCGCCTCGGTGTACTCGGTTCGCCCGCGGGCAGGCGCGCCCGTGTCGGCGCCTCTCAGCTGGGACGAGCTCGACGACTCACTCGACGCGACCGCGCTCACCATGGACGTCATGCTCGAGCGGATCCGGAAGCACGGCGACCTCTTCGAGGGGGTGCTGACGACGAAGCAACGGCTCGAGCCCGCGTTGCGCGCGCTGCGCTGAGTGGTACACAACCGGTGTGGGCGGGACGATCCTCTGGGATGTCGACACGCAGGTCGACTTCATCGAGCCTGGCGGGAAGCTCTACTTCGAGGGCGCGGAGGAGGCGAAGCCCGCCATGGCGCGGCTCGTGGGGGCAGCTCGCGCCGCCGGTCTCGTCCACGTCGCCTCCATGGACGATCACGAGCTCAGCGATCCCGAGATCTCCGCAGAGCCGGACCTCGATAGCACGTGGCCACCGCACTGCCTTCGTGGCACCCGCGGCGCCGAGAAGATCCCCGAGACGCAGCAGCTCGATCCGCTGCCGCTTCCGCTCGTGCCGGTGCCGGCCGCGATCCTGCGCCGCCTGCTCGAGGGAGGTCGCGAGATCCTCATCCCGAAGAAGCACTTCGACCCGTTCACAAATCCGAACACGGAGACCATGCTCGACGCGCTCGACCCGGACGAGATCCTCCTCTTCGGCGTTGCGACCGACGTCTGCGACGACGCGACCGTTCGGGCACTCCTGCGACGTGGTCGTCGGATCACGTTTGTCGAGGACGCCGCGCGCGGTGTGGACGAGTCTCGGGTTGCCGCCTGCCTGGCCGCGTGGCGCGAGGCCGGGGTCGGATTCACGACATCCGAGGAGGCGGTAGCGCAGCTCGGCTAAGGGATGCGGGCAGCACTGCCGATGAGACGCGGAGATGGTGGGTCACTGGTTCAACGCGATCAACGATTTCGCCACGACGTGGCTGCCGTTGGCCTTGTTCCTGCTGCTGATCCTGATGGCCTGGCTCCTGTGGAAGACCGTCGGGATGATGCCGCGCGTCAAGCCGGCGAACATGACGCACGGCGCCAAGTCGCAGACGACCTGGGCGGACGTCGCCGGCGTCGAGGAAGTCCGGCACGAGCTCATGGAGGTCGTCGAGTTCATGCAGGACCCGAAGCGCTTCCAGCGACTCGGCGCGAAGGTGCCGAAGGGAATCCTCCTCTACGGGCCGCCGGGCACCGGCAAGACCCTCTTGGCGAAGGCCGTCGCGCACGAGTCGGGCGCGAACTTCTACAGCGCCTCGGCCTCGTCGTTCGTCGAGATGTTTGCGGGTCTCGGCGCCGCGCGGATCCGCAGGCTCTTCACCGAGGCGCGCAAGAACGCGCCCGCGATCGTCTTCATCGACGAGATGGACGCGGTCGGTGCGCAGCGCACCGGGCACGGTTTCAACCGCGAGCAGGACCAGACGCTCAACCAGCTCCTCGTCGAGCTCGACGGTTTCGAGGGAGCCGAGCAGGTCGTCGTGATGGGGGCCTCGAACCGGATCCAGGATCTCGACCCGGCGCTGTTGCGCCCCGGTCGCTTCGATCGCCAGATGCTCGTGTCTCCGCCCGACCTCGCCGGTCGCGAAGCGATTCTCCGCGTCCACACACGCGGCAAGCCGCTCAACCTCGACGACGTCGATCTCGGAATGGTCGCGCGCCAGACGTCCGGCTTGACCGGTGCCGAGCTCGCCAACGTCTGCAACGAGGCCGCCATCAAGGCCGGCCGCCGCGGCGA
>Ga0070695_100000031_pt1 | contig 53175 bp, 48 predicted proteins | sample KBSK1252metaG_FD_65471 | JGI IMG/M metagenome (GOLD analysis project Ga0070695, IMG submission 65471) | Corn, switchgrass and miscanthus rhizosphere microbial communities from Kellogg Biological Station, Michigan, USA - KBS K1-25-2 metaG | ecosystem: Host-associated > Plants > Roots >...
GGTACGCAGTATCTGCAGCGGAGGGCGGCGCTGGCGGCCAGTGCGCGCGCGATTCCGGGGTTTGCGCCGATTCGCGCCGCGGTCCGGCGCTTCGTCAAGGACGAGCGGGTGGAGAAGCGAGCCGGCATCGTGACCGTCAATCACCTGATCCCCCGCGCGGCGGCGCCGCGATATCTTGCCGCGGTCGAGCAGGCGGCGACCGCGAACCACCTCCGCCTGATGGTCAGCGGGCCGCTGGCGCCCTACGCCTTCGCGGACAATTGGTGAATGGCAAAGAAGGCGGCAGGCAGGACGCCGCGTCCGCGTGCCAGGCCCGCGGCGGGAAAGCGCGCCCGGAAGCGGGTGGTGACGAAGCGGGGCGCCCTGACGATCACCGAGGTCGCGCAACTCGACGGCCTGCGCCGCGAGCTCGAACGCGCCGGCCGCAAGGCGTCGCCGCTGCGGTGGAACGCCGATCCAGACGATGTCCAGCGCTCGGTCGCGCAGCTGGTGCTCACGCTCGTCGAGTTCATCCGCCAGCTGCTCGAACGGCAGGCCATCCGCCGCATGGAAGCGCGCACGCTGACGACGCGCCAGACGGAAGACGTCGGCCGCGCGCTGATGAAGCTCGAGGAAACGGTCGTCGACATCGCGGCAAAATTCGGTATCCCGCGTGAAGATTTGAACCTCGACCTTGGCCCCGTCGGAAAGCTGCTGTGAAGCCGCGCGTCGGAATCTCGCGCTGCCTGCTCGGCGACGATGTGCGGTACGACGCGACAAACAGGCGCAGCCCCGCGGTCGCCCTGCTCTCCGCTGATGTCGAGTGGGTGCCCGTCTGTCCCGAACTGGAAGTCGGCATGGGCGTGCCGCGCGAGCCGATTCAGCTCGTCGCGCACCCCGCCGGCGTCGCGTCCGCCGGCGAGCGCGTTCTCCTGCTCGGCGTGGAGAGCCGCGCCGACTGGACGGCGCGTATGGACGCGTGGACCGGCACGCGCTGCGCGGCGCTCGCCGCGGAGCGCCTCAGCGGCTTCGTGCTGAAAGCGCGCTCACCGAGCTGCGGGCCAGCGGGTGTCCTCGTGCATCACGCCGCTCGCGACGCCACCGCCACCGGCAGGGGGCTGTTTGCCGAGGCGCTTGCGCGCGCCATGCCGGGTCTGCCGACGATTGACGAAGACGCGCTCGAGGATTCGGCCGAGCGCTATCGGTTTATGCGCGAGGTCCTCGCATTCGCGGAGCGTGAAGGGCCGCGCCGGCCGCTTGCGCCACTTCGGCGCTCCGGCGAGCCAGGCTGACAGCGGCCGCACCAGTAGGTGACCCGCGCGTTCTCGCCCTGCTTGCGCCGCGAGATCGGCGTTCCACACCTGCGGCACGGCCGTCCACCCCGCCCGTAGACCGAGAACGCCGCCGGCCGCTGAACGGCGCTCGCGCGCATCAGCCGCCTCGCCGCGTCGACGACCCGCGAGACCTCCTCACGCGAGAGCGTGCCGACGCGCGCGAACGGATCCACGCGCGCGACGAACAACGATTCGGACTTGAAGATGTTGCCGATGCCGGCGACCACCTGCTGATCGAGCAGCGCCTCCGCGATCTCCGTCTCGGTCATCGCCTGGATGCGCGAGACGACTTCTGCCGCGTCGAAACCGTCGGCGAGGATGTCGGGCCCGAGATCGCGCACGGCCGCGTCGCGTTCGAGATCGCGCGCGGTGGTCAATTCGGCCACGGGGACGCTGAACGCCACCGCCTCGTACTCCGCCGTCCCGATGACGATGCGCATGTCGGCGCGCGGGCGCTGCCACCGTTCGCCCGGCCGGTAGATGTGCCACGAGCCGTGCATCCGCATGTGCGTGCGCAGCACGAGATCGCCGGAGAACCAGATGAGGAGGTGCTTGCCGCGCGCGTCCACGCGCTCGATCGTGCGGCCGGCCATCCGCCGGTCGTCGTTCGCGCGCGCCAGTTTCGAGAAGACGGAGTCGAAGCGGGTGACCGTGCGGCCCGCGAGCGCCCGCTCGAGCGTGCGCGCCGCACGGAATATGGTGTCGCCTTCAGGCATCAGGGAAAGCTCCCGGAACTTGGAGCTTTACCCGCGCTCACTCATCGACAGTGTCTTCTCGGTCCACGTCGGACACCGCGCTGTCGGGATCGAGGTCGCGCTCCCCGACGTCGCCGAGGTCCTCGGCGCGGACCGCCTCGTCGTAGCCGCGGTTCCGGGTCGAGTCGACGCCCTGGCGTTCCATCTGCTGATCCTGGTCGTTCGATGAACGCACCCGATCGTGTTCGATGTCGCTGTCCTCGTTCGCCCGGGGGCGCGTGTTCTCGAGCGTCTCTTCGGATGAATTGCGCCGCTGCTCAGCCATGCGTTGACCTCCAGCATTCGCCGCCGCAATGCCGATGCCAGACGGATCGAGCGATCCGTATCCTCGAGGTCGCAGCCGATCGGTGCGGGCCTGGATACCCATGGCGGTGGCGGCGAAGCCCTCCTCGATGAAGAGCCGCGCCGCCGGATGCGCGGTCGCGGCGGCGCCGTTGATCTCCGCGATGAGCATGCCGCGGCGTCCTTCGCGCGTGGCGGCAAGGTGCAGCAGCATGCGCGCGACCTCGCGGCCGACGCGCGAGCGCGACGGTTCCGGCTCGGGAAGGAAGAGCAGCAGCTCGCGTTCGCCACGGCGCAGGTACGCGGCCGCACGGCCGTCGACGAGGATGACGAGCGCCCCGGCCGCCCGCGTGGGCCCCCTCGACTCGCTGCGCTCGCTCGGGGCGTGCTCCGGCCCCGATGACGTCGTCGGCCACTTCGTGATCGCTCCGTACGGATTGGCCGGGTCGGTTGCCGCCATCACGACCGTACGCGGCTCTTCGGGGACGTCGCGCATCGATCGCAGCAGGTCGAGCGCGGCCGGCAACGCAAACTGCGCCGCGCCAAGGCCGGCAACGAAGTAGCCGCGACGAATGCGCCCCGCATCCTCCATCGCCTTGAGCACCTGGTAGACCGCCGAGAACCCTCCCGCGACCGATTCCGCCGCCACCGTTTCCCGCGTGACGACGCCGTGGCGCGCGAGCAGCTGATGCGCCATCGCCGTGGCCCACTCCGTGGCGGACAGTTGTCCAGCGCGCCCGCCTTGGCGCGAATCGCTTCGGCGGGCGTCCGCCGCGGCCCTGGCGTAGGGGGAGGGGCCCGCGACGAGCGACCACCGGCCCTCGGCGCGCGGCGGCACGAGGCGGCGCGAGCGGAACGGCGCGCCGCGCGGACGCTTCGGCGACCGCGTGTTCTCGGTCCGCGTGTAGGCGCGCAGCGGCTGCATGGTGTCGTTCGTCACGAGCCCCTGCCACACCAGGCTCCACAACGCGTCCACCGTCTCGGCGGGAAAGCCGCCGCCGGTGCCCTCGTGAATCGCGCTGAAGAACGATGCGCCATGTTCGCCGAGGTGATCCAGGATGTCGGCCGCGCGCCCTTCGACGTCGGGCTTGGCGGCAAAAGGGGGACGCAGCTGCGCCAGCTGGTCGGTCAGATAGAGCGCCACACGGCCGTCGCGTTCCCCGAGCGGCTCGACGCCGGCCCAGACCACTTCGCCGGCGCTCATCAGGGTGTCGAGCATCGCCGGCGTGTAATCGTCCACGCGCGCCGGCAGCACCTCGCGCTCGAGAACCGACGCGGGCACCGCTGCACCCTGCAGCTGTTCGATTGCGTCGAGCACCGCTTCGAGGCCGCGCCGCCCGGAACCGACGCCGTGCCACGACACGAGAAAGCGGCCGAGCGCTTCGGCATCGACCGGCTCGATCTCCTGGCGCAGGCGCGCCAGCGATCGCCGCCGGAGGCTGCGCAGCACGTCCGGATCGATCCACTCCCGGTCGCTGCCGCCGGGCCTGAACTCGCCTTCGATCAATTTTCCGGCGGCAGTCAGCTGGAGGACGAGCGCGGTGGCGACGCTGGCGCCGAGACCGTAGCGCGCCGCCAGTTCGCGCGCCGTGAACGGACCATGCGAGCGTGCGTAGCGCAGCGTGAGATCGCCCGCGGGGTCGCGGACCGGCTCCAGGAGCGATTCCGGCAGGCCCACGGGCAACGGCGCACCGAGCGCGTCGCGGTAACGCGCGACGTCTTCGACCGCGACGTATCGCTTCATACCGGCAATCGGCAGCAGCACCACCCGCCGTTCCCGCTCGAGCTCACGCATCGTGGCGGCGGCGTCCGCCACGGTCGTTCTCGCGGTCAGTTCCTCGACGTCGAGGTCGCCGATGCGCAGCAGCAGGTCGTGGAGTCCGTCCTTCGTACGCACCTTGTACTTGTCGTCGAGCTGCTGCAGCTGGCGTTCGAGGGCGACGATGGCGTCGGCGTCGAGCAGCTCGCGGAGCTCCGCGTCGCCGAGCAGCTCGCGCAGCTGCGCCTGATCGACCGACAACGCCTGCGCGCGCCGTTCGGCCAGCGGCGCGTCGCCGTCGTAGATGTAATTGGCGACGTAGCTGAACAGGAGCGACGCGGCGAACGGCGATGGCACGCGCGACTCGATCGTCGCCACGCGCAGCGTGCGTGCGCCGATCTTCCGCAGCGTCTCCACCAGCGCCGGCATGTCGAAGTGGTCGCGCAGCACTTCTCGATACGTCTCGAGCAGCGCCGGAAACGATCCGAAGCGCGAGGCGACGGCCAGCAGGTCGGAGGCGCGCTTGCGCTGCTGCCAGAGCGGTGTCCGCATGCCGGGTCGGCGCCGCGGGAGCAGCAGGGCGCGCGCGGCGGTCTCCCTGAACCGCGCCGCGAAGAGCGACGTCGAGCCCAGTTGCCGCAGCACCAGCGGTTCCACGTCGTCGACGTCCGGAAGCAGGAGCGCGAAGTCGGGTGGATTCTCGACTTCCGGAAAGCGGACGACGAAGCCCTCGTCGCCCCACATGACCTCGACGTCCATGCCGGTCCTGTTGCGGATGTGCGCGGTCGCCGCCATCGCCCACGGCGCGTGGATGCGGCTGCCGAGAGGCGAGAGCAGGCAGACGCGCCAGTCGCCGAGCTCGTCGAGGCAGCGCTCGATGACGATGGTGCGATCGTCCGGGATCGCACCGGACGCCGCCTGATCGTCCAGGTAGCGAAGAAGATTTTCCGCGGCGACGCCGTCGAGGTCGTGCTGGCGGACGAGCCGCTCGATGGCCGCGGGCCTCGACAACCCGCGGAGATCGCGAACCAGCTTGCCGATCGCATAACCGAGCTCGATGGGGCGCCCTTCGCGGTCGCCGTGCCAGAACGGCATCTTGCCCGGCTCGCCCGGCGCCGGCGTCACGAGCACGCGGTCGTGCGTGATCTCCTCGATGCGCCACGTCGACGCGCCGAGCGTGAACGTCTCGCCGACCTGGCTCTCGAAGACCATCTCCTCGTCGAGCTCGCCGACGCGGACCGGCCGATCGGCGCCCGCGAGGAACACCCCGTAGAGCCCGCGATCGGGAATGGTGCCCGCGTTCGCGATGGCGACGCGCTTGGCGCCTTCGCGTCCGGCGATCGTCCCGTGCACGCGGTCCCACGTGATGCGCGGGCGCAGCTCCGCGAACTCATCGGACGGGTAGCGGCCCGACAGCATGTCGAGGACGCCCTCGAACATGCGCAGGCTGAGGTCGGCATACGGCGCCGCGCAGCGGACGCGCGCGAACAGATCGTTGATGTCCCACGTGTCCATGCCGGCCATGGCGACGACCTGCTGGGCGAGCACGTCGAGCGGGTTTCGCGGGTAGCGCGTGGACTCCACGAGCCCTTCGTGCATCGCCCGCGCGACCGCCGCGGAGGCGACGAGGTCGCCGCGGAATTTCGGAAAGATGATCCCTTCGCTCGTCGCGCCGGCCTGGTGACCGGAGCGGCCGATGCGCTGAAGGCCGCTGGCCACCGAGGGGGGCGCCTCGATTTGCACGACCAGGTCGATCGCCCCCATGTCGATGCCGAGCTCCAGCGAGGAGGTGGCGACGAGCGCCTTGATGCGGCCGGCCTTGAGCAGGTCCTCCACCTCGCTGCGCGCCGCCCGCGCGAGCGAACCATGGTGCGACCGCACGAGCGGCTCGCCGGCGAGCTCGTTCAGCGCCCCCGCGAGGCGTTCCGCGAGCCGGCGGCTGTTGACGAAGATCAAGGTGGAGCGATGCGCGTGAATCAGTTCCAGGAGGCGCGGGTAGATGGAGCTCCAGATGGACGCGCGGGGGGCGGGTTGCCCGGCCGGCCCGCTCGGAATGTCCACCGGTTTCGCCAGCCGCGCCATGTCCTCGACGGGGACTTCGATGTGCAGCTGCAGCGGCTTGCGTTCCGAGGCGTTGACGATGGTCACCGGCCGGTAGGAGGGGCTCTTGTCGTCGGCGGCGAACTCGTCGTGCAGCTCGCTCTCGATCTCCTCGACGGCCTGCACGTCGCGCTTCTTCGAGCGCTTTGCCGCGGGCCGCGCTTTCTTCACCGCGCGCGGCTCGGCGCCGCCGAGGAATCGCGCGACCTCGTCGAGCGGCCGCTGCGTGGCCGAGAGGCCGATGCGCTGTAAGGGCCGGCTGAAGCCGGCCCCCACGCTGTCGGATATGCCCTCGCGTACGTAGGGGCCGGCTTTAGCCGGCCCGGCCGTTTTAGCCGGCCCAGGCGCGGCCTCACGGATCGCCTCCAGCCGTTCCAGCGAGAGCGCGAGGTGGGCGCCGCGCTTGCCCGGCACCAGCGCGTGGATTTCGTCGATGATGACCGTATCGACCGCGACGAGCCGCTCGCGGGCGTTCGAGGTGAGCAGCAGGAAGAGCGACTCGGGCGTCGTGATCAGGATGTCGGCGGCTTCGCGTCCGAAGCGGGCGCGCTCGGCCGCCGGCGTGTCGCCGGTGCGGATGGCGATCTCGGGCACGTTGACGGCGACGCCCCGCTCGCGCGCGACATTGGCGATCCCCGCCAGCGGCGCGCGCAGGTTGCGCTCGACGTCGACGGCCAGCGCCTTCAGCGGCGACACGTAGAGAACGCGGCACCGCTGCTTCGGCGGCGGCGCCGGCTCGAACATCAGGCGGTTGAGGCACCACAGGAACGCGGCCAGCGTCTTGCCGCTGCCGGTCGGCGCCAGAATCAGCGTTGAGTCACCGCGTGCAATGGCGGGCCATCCCAGCTGCTGCGGCCGGGTCGGCGACTCGAACGCCGACGCGAACCACTGCCGCACCGCCGGGTCGAAAAGGTCGAGCACCTCGCCGCGCGCCACAGGACGATCTAAGCACGTTCGCGCCGGGGGCTTTGCGTTGCCCGTATAATGTTGAGCGCTCTTCCTGGCGCCGAATCAACCTCGAACGGACTCTCGTGGCGCCGAGTGCGACAAGGACGCGCCCGGCGGCGAGTTTGAAAGGACCGAGCACTAAATGGGTGATGCCGGAGAAGGACTCGTCGACGCGGAATCCCGCCTCGCCGAGCGGATGGAAGAACGGGAAGAAGAGAAGCGGAAACTGCGCCAGGGCGGCAAGGGCACCGATCCCGAGCGCGCGCGGCAGGTCGAGTCGCTCAAGCTGGCGCGGACCGAGATGGAGCGGCAGCTCGAGCTCACGACGCATCCGGCCCGCAGGCAGCAGCTGACGCAGGCGCTCGCCGAGATCGAGAAGCGGATCAAACAGCTCTCGGCGTGATCGCCGTCCGCTATCACGATTCGACCAAACATCACTTCAATCGATTTGCGCGGTCGCTCGGATACCTCGACTGGGCGACCCAACCCGACCCCTTTCGGCGCTATGAGGGCGCGCCGTTGCGCGCCCTGCCGCGCGAGCCGCTGGCCGGCGACGTCCACTACGCGTCGCTCTTCGCCGGCGACCTTCCGGCGCAGCCAATCACGGACCATTCGATAGGCGAGTTCCTCCGCTGCTCGATGGGACTGTCCGCGTGGAAGCAGTACGGACAGTCACGCTGGGCGCTGCGCGTCAACCCGTCGAGCGGCAACCTGCATCCCACCGAGGCGTGGATCGTCCACGGCGCGCGCGTCTGTCACTACGCGCCGCGCGAGCATGCATTGGAAGAAAGGTGTGTGCTTCCAGCACGTGTGGGGCAAACCTTCCACGAGTGCCCCACAGATGAGTGTTTCCTGGTTGCGCTCACCTCCATCATCTGGCGTGAGGCGTGGAAGTACGGCGAACGCGCGTTTCGCTACTGCCAGCACGACACGGGGCACGCCATCGGTGCCCTGCGCCTGGCGGCCGCGATGCTGGGATGGCGCCTCCGGCTGCTGCCGGAATGGTCGGACGCGCAGATTGCCGCGCTCCTGGGACTCGACCGCGATGCCGACTACACCGACGCGGAGCACGAGGAAGCGGAGTGCGTGGCCGTCGTGGGGGCCTCGGTCCGGGAGCCGGGATCCGCGATCCGGGATCCGTTGGTTCGGGATCCGCAGGTTCTTGTCGACGCTGCGCGTTCTGGTTCCTGGTACGGGCGCGCGAATCGCTTGAGCCGGGACCACGTCGAGTGGCCCATCATCGACGAAGTTGCTGCCGCCACACGATATCCGGGCCGAAGCAGCGAGCCCGGAACCAGCGAACCCGCAGCCATGAACCGCGAACCAACGGATCCCGGATCCCGGATCCCCGATCCCGGTTCCCGGCCTGGCGCGCGCGCCATCCTCCTCCAGCGCCGCAGCGCCCTCGCCTTCGATCCCCGCGGCCCCCTTCCGCGCGACGCCTTCCTCTCGATGCTCGATCGCCTCCAGCCTGGCGCGCCGCCGTGGGATGCCATCGACTGGCCGCCGCACGTGCATCTCGTGCTCTTCGTCCATCGCGTGCAGGACGTGACGCCGGGCATTTACGCCTGCGTGCGCGATCGGGGGGTCCTCGAGGAGTGGAAGGCGGCGATGCGGCCCGACTTCCTGTGGGAACCAGCCGACGCGCGAGGCCTCGAGCGCGCGAACCTCTTTCTCCTCGTCCCCATCGACGCCGGCCGCATCGCCAATCGCCTCTCGTGCGATCAGGACATCGCGGAAGACGGGTTCTTCGCGCTCGCGATGATGGCGCGCTTCGAGCAGCCGCTGCGCGAGCAGGGGGAATGGTTCTATCGCCGGCTCTTCTGGGAATGCGGGCTCGTCGGCCAGGTGCTCTATCTCGAGGCCGAGGCCGCGGGCGGCCGCGCGACGGGGATCGGCTGCTACTACGACGACCCCGTTCACGAGCTGCTCGGACTGTCAGGGCACGCGTGGCAGAGCCTGTATCACTTCTCGATGGGGATGCCCGTCGAGGACACGCGCCTGACCAGCGAGCCGGGCTACGTGTGGGAACGGACGTAGAGGCGGACCTTCAGGTCAGCCTTTTCGTGTACCTACCGCTGCGGATGTGGACATGTCGCCCGCCGGCCTCCAGCTGCGCACGCCGGGAAACCGCTCTCGCTTCGGTACCCTGACGCAGGCGCGTCGACTAGTCGCTAACTCGATGCTGCATCTGTCACACGGCTCAAAACGTCCGAGCCGACGCGCGGCAACTCGAACGCGTTGACGGAAGTCGATGCGGAAGGCTCGCTCGCGCGCTTTCCGGTTTATCGGAGCGGCGTGCTCCGCAGTCGGCCGTCGGCCGACACGCCCATCCGCGACATGCGGACAGTCGAGCGCCCCGATCCCTGATCCCTGATCCCTGATCCCTGATCCCTACCGCAATCCGAATTCCGCCAGAATCGCCCGCGCCAGCTCCGTCCCGTCCGCGCTGAACTGCGGCGGCCAATCATCGGGGCGGGGAGGCGGCGACAGCCTCACGGCCTCCTCCAGGATCTGCCTCCATACCGAAGCAGCGTGTGCCGGCGTCGCATGCGCCTGCCACCAGGCGTGGGCGGCGATGCCCAATTGCTCGCGGGATGCTTCGTCTGACGACAGTCGCCGGATCGCGAGCATCAAGGAATGCTCTTCGTCGCGTGGATCGATCGTGACGGCAATCGGCTGGCCGCTGACGGCGACGCCGCGCGGCCGCCACGTCTGCGGGTCCAGCGCCGGCCATTCCGCCGTTGCATCCATTTCCATCGTCACGACCGCCTTGCCGGCCGCCATTCCCGCGAGCACCGCGGTTGGTGCGTGGTGCGAGGGCGGCCATCCCGGTGAGACGAGGACGTCGCACGTCGCAAGCATGTTCGGCTCCGCGTCGGGCCCGACGACATCGAACGCCGCGCCCGCGTCCCGCGCACGCTGGAGGGCGCGGCCGACCACGTCGCCGCCGCGCGTCCGGTCATCGAACACGGCGAACCTCACCAATCGCGGACCTGGCGCGGCTTCGACAAGAAGGTCCGCGCCGGCCTGGCCACGACTCGACGCCCCCGGGGCGGACCGTGTGGGTCCGCCGCAAGGCGGCGCACAGCGAACATGAATCTCCGGATGGAGCCGCCGCAGCAACTCGGCGGCTGCCTCGCTCGACGCGACGACCACGCGCGAGGCGAGCAGCGGTACGCGAAGATGCGCGATGCCCGTGCTGCGAAGCAGCAGGACGCCGGGGTAGTTCAGCAGGTAGGCCCAGACGAACTGGTGGGCGCGCGTGTTGTCGAGCTCGTGGACGCACAGGTCCCACGGACGCAGCTGCTCCTGCCAGACGAAGTCGTGCGCGTCACGCTCGGTGACGACGTGGATGTCGTGCGTCGCGCGAAGCTCGTCGATGAGCGCCGCCGTGTCGTCGAACGGATCGGTGGCGTCGGGCGAAGCGGGTCGGAACCAGGCGATGCGCATGCTTCAGGCGAGAGTTGTGTGGCTGGTGCTGTAATTGACCTTGCCCCGCCGGTTCTATAGCATGAACAGGTTGGGAAACTCTTCACAAGCGCGACAGGGTCTACCGGCTCGCGCCACGCGCCGGTGGACGGGGGCCTAGGGAAGACTCGATGGACGGCTGGCTCGGGGTCGTAATCATGGTCGCGCTCGGCGTCGGATTCGCCGGCGTGATGATCGGGCTTTCCCTCCTCCTCGGACCGAAGAACCCCACCCCGGAAAAGCTCGCGCCGTACGAATGCGGCATGCCCGCGGTGGGCGACGCCCGCGAGCGGCAGTCGGTGAAGTTCTACCTCGTCGCGATGATCTTCCTGCTCTTCGACATCGAGGTGGCGTTCCTCTATCCGTGGGCGGTGTCCCTACGGGACCTCGGGTGGTCCGGCTTCGTGCAGATCGTGACGTTCTTCCTCATCCTGCTCGTCGGCTTCGTCTACGTGTGGCGCAAGGGCGTCCTCGACTGGGGCTCGCGCCGGCGGGTCGCGCCCGGTTCGCGCAAGGCTGCCTAGAGGGGTCCAACGAGAGATTCATGAATGCGCCCGCGCCCGGCCACGAACACGGACTCGATCCGGAACTTCCGCTGATCACGACGACGGTCGAGAAGCTGATCCAGTGGGCGCGCCGCTCGGCAATCTGGCCGGCGCAGTTCGGCCTCGCCTGCTGCGCCATCGAGATGATGTCGATGGCGACCAGCCGCTACGACGTCGCGCGCTTCGGCGCCGAGGTGTTCCGCGGCTCGCCGCGGCAGTCGGACCTGATGATCGTCGCCGGCCGCCTGTCGCGGAAGATGGCGCCGGCGATGCGGCGCGTGTACGACCAGATGCCGGACCCGAAATGGGTCATCTCGATGGGCGCCTGCGCGTCGATCGGCGGCGTCTTCGACAACTACGCGATCGTCCAGGGCGTCGACCAGGTGGTGCCGGTCGACGTCTACGTGCCCGGCTGCCCGCCCCGGCCGGAGTCGCTCATTTACGGCATCGTGCAACTGCAGCAGAAAATCGCCCGCTCCCGGGCCTAGACCGCAGGACGCGTGGACGCTTCTACAATCATCGACACGCTGAAGGCTGCCATCCCCGGTGCTTCGTACGAGACGGGGGCCGGCGTCGACGTCGCCACCGTCTACGTGCCGGCTGCGTCGCTCGTCGAGACGTGCCGCGCGCTCTACGAGACCCCGTCGCTCCGCTTCAACGTCCTGCTCGAAGTGACCGCGGCCGACTACCTGCCGCGCGAGCCGCGCTTCGAGGTCGTCTACCACCTGCTCTCGATCCCGAACCGGCAGCGCCTGCGCGTGAAGGTGCGCGTCGGGTCGAACGAAATCGACGGGGTGGTGCCGACGGTGCAGGGCATCTGGCCCGCCGCCGGCTGGCCCGAACGCGAAGTCTGGGACATGTTCGGCATCGTCTTCGCGGGGCACGGCGACCTCCGGCGGCTGCTGATGCCCGACGACTGGGACGGCCATCCGTTGCGGAAGGACTACCCGGTGCAGATTCGCAAGGCGGCGCAGACCTACGAGCCGCTCGAGGTGAGCGAGGACGAGTTCAAGGCGAACATCGAGCGCGACCGCCAGCGGCGGTCGCATTAGCTCGTTGGTGGGTGGCTGGTTGGCAGTTGGTGGTTGGTAGTTGGTGGTTGGTCAGTTGGTCGTGGGTAGTTGGTTGTCACTAACCACGATCCACCACCCACCGTCCAGGTGACATGGCCGAGCTCCGAACGGAAACGATGACCGTCAACATGGGGCCGCAGCACCCCAGCACGCATGGCGTGCTGCGGCTCGTGCTGGAGCTCGATGGCGAGACGATCAAGTCCTGCATGCCGACCATCGGCTACCTCCACACCGGCATCGAGAAGACGGCGGAGCAGAAGAAGTGGCAGCAGGTGGTTCCGCTCGTCGAGCGGATGGACTACCTCGCCGCGCAGTCCAACAGCCTCGCGTACGTGCTGAGCGTCGAGAAGCTGCTCGGCCTCGACATGCCGCAACGCGTCAAGGACATCCGCGTGCTCATCGCCGAGCTGCAGCGGATGGCAAGCCACCTCGTGTGGATCGGCACGCACGCGATGGAAATCGGCGCGGTGTCGATGCTCTTCTACGCCATCCGCGAGCGCGAGCTGCTGCTCAACATCAACGAGCTGGTCGCCGGCTTCCGGTTCTTCCCGAGCTACTTCCGCGTCGGCGGCCTGCGCGAGGACCTGCCGCGCGGCTTTCACGCGGCGGTCAACGCGTTCCTCGACCGGTTCCCGGCGAAGATCGACGAGTTCGAGGGGCTGTTGACGAAGAACGACATGTTCGCGCGCCGCACGCAGGGTGTCGGCGTGATCACGCAGGAGGAGGCGCTGGCGTGGGGGCTCGTCGGCCCGATCGCGCGCGGCTCCGGCTCCGACTACGACGTGCGCCGGTACTTCCCGTACTGCGGCTACGAGACCTACGACTTCACGGTGCCGACGGCGACCGAGGGCGACGTCTTCGCGCGCTACCGCGTGCGCGTCGAGGAGATGCGGCAGAGCGTCAACATCTCGCGCCAGGCGATCAAGCGCATCGCGCCGTCGGGCGCGTGGGCGTGCGACGACCCACGCGTGGTGCCGCCGCCGAAGGACAAGGTCTACACGGAGATGGAAGCGCTCATCCAGCACTTCCTCATCTACTCGCAGGGGTTCACCGTGCCCGCCGGCGAGGCCTACGTGCCGATTGAAGGGCCGCGCGGCGAGCACGGCGTCTACATCGTCTCCGACGGCACCAACCGGCCCTGGCGCGTCAAGATGCGGCCGCCGTCGTTCATGGCCATCCAGGCGCTGCCGAAGATCATCCAGAACGGCATGATTGCCGACGTCATCGCGGTCATCGGCTCGACCGATGTCGTCATGGGAGATTGCGACCGGTGAGCTTTCATCCCCCGATGGAGTACACGCCGGCGAAGTTCCACCGTTCGGAACGGAAGCTGGCCGAGCCCGGCGAGCCGTTCACCTACACGGCCGAGAACCAGAAGAAGTTCGACGAGGTGGTGCAGCGGTATCCGCCCGATCGCCGCAAGTCGGCGATTCTCTACGCGCTCTACCTGGTGCAGAACCAGCAGGGCTACATCACGGCGGCTGGCATGCGTCTGGTCGCCGAGCAGATTCGCTGCACGCCCGCGGAGGTCGAAGACGTCGTCTCGTACTACACGATGTTCTACACGCGGCCGGTGGGGAAGTACGTGCTCAACGTGTGCCGCACGCTGTCGTGCGCGCTGCTCGGCGCCGAGCGCGTCACCGAGGAGTTGAGCGCGAAGCTGGGGATCAAGCCGGGCGAGACCGACCCGACCGGGACGTTCACGCTGGTGGAGGTCGAGTGCCTCGGCGCGTGCGATCGCGCGCCGGTCGTGATGGTCAACGACGACTGGCACGAGGGGCTCACGCCGGAGCAGTGCGCGACGTTCGTCGACGACATCCGCGCCCGCGGCCAGTCCGCGTTCACGGGGTGTCATCTGAGGAAGGAAGGCGGGCCGGCTGAAGCCGGCCCCTACGAACGGAAATGAATGTACGCGTAACCGCCGTACGTAGGGGCCGCCTTTAGGCGGCCCAGCCACGAGGCGGCCCAACAACGATGCCCTATCAACCTGTCCTCACGTCGCACGTCAACGAGCCGAACTCGTTCACGCTCGACTTCTACCTGAAAAACCTTCGCGGCTACGAGGGGCTGCGCAAGGCGCTCACGCAGAAGCCGAACGACATCATCGAACAGGTGAAGGCATCGGGGCTGCGCGGCCGCGGCGGCGCCGGCTTCCCAACCGGCATGAAGTGGCAGTTCGTGCTGAAGGACACCCCGAAGCCGAAATACATCGCCTGCAATGCCGACGAGAGCGAGCCGGGCACGTTCAAGGACCACGTGCTGATGGAGCGCAACCCACACCTGCTGATCGAAGGGTGCGCCATCGCCTGCTACGCCATCGGCGCGAAGGTCGCCTACATCTACATCCGCGGCGAGTTCTTCCACGTGCAGCAGATTCTCGAGGCCGAGATCGAGAAGGCGTACAAGGCGGGATATCTCGGTCAGAACATCCTCGGCAGCGGCTTCGACTGCGACGTGTTCATCCACCGCGGCGCCGGCGCGTACGAGGCGGGCGAGGAAACCGCGCTCATCGAATCGCTCGAGGGCAAGCGCGCGCAGCCGCGGCTGAAGCCGCCGTTCCCCGCGGTCGAGGGCCTCTACAACTGCCCGACCGCGGTGAACAACGTCGAGACGCTCTGCAACGTGCCGCCCATCGTCCTCAACGGCGCCGAGTGGTTCGCGAAGATGGGACCCGAGAAGAACGGCGGCCCGAAGCTGTTCTGCATCAGCGGCCACGTCAAGAAGCCGGGCGTCTACGAAGCGTCGATGAACACGACGCTGCGCGAGCTGATCTACGACTACGCGGGCGGCATGCGAGGCGACCGCGCGTTCAAGGCCATCATTCCCGGCGGATCGTCGGTGCCGCTGCTTCTTGAAAAAGACCTCGACACCCCCGCCAGCTTCGACGCGATCCAGAAGGCCGGTTCGTTGCTCGGCTCCGCCGGGCTCATCGTCCTCGACGACACCGTCTGCATGGTGTGGCTGGCGATGAACCTGCTGCATTTCTATCGCCACGAATCGTGCGGCAAGTGCACGCCGTGCCGTGAAGGGTGCGACTGGCTGTACAAGTTGTTGCTGCGCCTCGAGCGTGGCGAGGGACAGGCCAAAGATCTCGACCTGCTGTTCGGCGTCTCGAACAACATCGTCGGCAAGACCCTCTGCGCGTTCGGTGATGCCGCGGCAACACCAGTGCTCTCGACGATGAAACTGTTCAGGGCGGAGTACGAGGCGCACGTGCGCGAGGGGCGCTGCACGCTGCCGGCCGACTGGCGCGCCAGGACGCCGGCGCTCGCGGGGGCGCACTGATGGATCAGGCGACGCTGCGTTTCGTCATCCAGCTCGTCATCATCGGCTTCACCTTCTTCATGCTGATCAACGCGTCGGCGCTGCTCGTGCTCGCCGAGCGGAAGATCATGGGCTTCATGCAGCAGCGCTACGGCCCCTATCTCGTCGGGCCGCACGGGCTGCTGCAGCCGCTCGCCGACATCCTGAAGCTGCTCTTCAAGGAGGAGCTGCGGCCGAAGGACGCCGACAAGTGGCTGTTCACGCTGGCGCCGATCATCTCGGTGACCGCCGCGTTTGCGGCGTTCGCGGCGGTGCCGTGGGGCGCCGAGACCACGTTCTTCGGGCTGCTCGACACGCCCGTGAAGCTGGGCGTCGCCGACGTCAACGTCGCGGTGCTCGTGGTCTTCGCCATCACCTCGATGGGCGTCTACGGCATCGTCCTCGCCGGCTGGTCGTCCAACAGCAAGTACTCGCTGCTTGGCGGCCTGCGCTCCTCCGCGCAGATGATCAGCTATGAGCTTGCGTATGCCACCGCGCTCGCGTCGGTCATCATGCTGGCCGGCTCGCTGTCGCTGCGCGAGGTGGTCGATGCGCAGAGCGGGTACTGGCTTGGATTCATCCCACGCTGGTACCTGTTTCTCCAGCCGGTCGGCTTCATCATCTACATCATCGCGGGTGTCGCCGAGACCAATCGCGCGCCGTTCGACTTCCCCGAGGCCGAGCAGGAGCTCGTCGCCGGCTACAACACCGAGTACAGCTCGGTCCGCTTCGCGCTCTTCCCGCAGGCCGAATACATCAACATGACGACGATGTCGGCGGTGGCGACGGACCTTTACCTGGGTGGATGGCACGGGCCGCTCCTCGAGCGGTGGGGGCTCGGGTGGGTCTGGTTCCTCATGAAGGTCGGCGTGATTCTCTTCGCCTACATCTGGGTGCGCTGGACGGTGCCGCGCTACCGCTACGACCAGCTGATGCAGTTCGGATGGAAATGGCTGTTCCCGGCGGCGGTGCTCAACCTGATCGCAACCGCGGCCGCCATCCTCTACTTCAATGTTTGAGACGCTGCTCTTCTACGTCTTCTCGGGCGTCGCGATCGTGGCGTCGGCGCTGGTCATCGGGCAGCGCAACCCGATGTACAGCATCATGCTGCTCATCGCGTCGTTCGGCGCGCTGTCGGGCCTCTACATCCAGCTCGACGCGCCGTTCGTGGCGATGGCGCAGGTCATCGTCTACGCGGGCGCGATCATGGTGCTCTTCCTGTTCGTCGTGATGCTGCTCAACGCACCGCAGGAAGACGCCGCCGAGTGGGACCGCACGCACCCGCTGCGCCGGCCAGGCGTGGCGCGGTTCGGCGCACTGCTCGCGGGGCTGCTGATCATCCAGCTGGTCTGGGCGCTGGTGCGCGTCAACGACGCCTCGGCGGCGGTCGGGGCGCGCGGCGACGTCGCGGCCATCAGCTCGGTGCGCTCCGTCGGGCGCGTGCTCTTCACCGACTACCTGTTCGCCTTCGAGGCCACCTCGATCCTGATCCTGGTCGCGATGGTCGGCGCCGTCCTCCTGGCGGCGCGGGAGCCGGGCCGGTGATCCCGCTTGGACACTACCTGATCGTTTCGGCGATTCTGTTTGCGATCGGCACGGCCGGCGTGTTCCTGCGGCGCAACCTGATCACGATTCTGCTGTCGATCGAAATCATGCTCAACGCCGTCAACCTCTCGTTCGTCGCCTTCGGGCGCGCGCAGGGAAACGTGGACGGGCAGATCATCACCTTCTTCGTCATGACCGTCGCCGCCGCCGAGGCGGCCGTCGGGCTCGCGATCGTGATCGGCCTGTTCCGCCACCGCGAGTCGCTCAACCCGGATGCCTTCACGTCGCTGAAGTGGTGATGATCGCCCTCATCCCGTTGTTCCCGCTGCTCGGCTTCGCCGTCAACGCGTCGATGGGACGCCGCCTGCCGAAGACCGTCTCGGGCGGCCTGGCGTCGCTCGTGATGCTCGCGTCGTTTGCGGTCTCCGTCGCGGCCGTGTGGCAGGTGGCGAACCTCGCGCCGGCCCAGCGCGCGATCGAGCAGACGCTTTACACCTGGATCGCCTCGGGCGACTTCGTGCTCGACCTCACGCTGCGCGTCGACCCGCTGGCGTCGGTGATGATCCTGGTCATCACCGGCATCGGGTCGCTCATCCACATCTACTCGACGGCCTACATGCACGAGGAGAGCGACCGCGAGTACGCGCGCTACTTCTCGTATCTCAACCTCTTTGCTGCCTTCATGCTCGTGCTCGTGCTGGGCGCGAACTTCCTCGTCCTCTTCGTCGGCTGGGAGGGCGTCGGCCTCTGCTCGTACCTGCTGATCGGCTTCTGGTTCGAGAAGCGATCGGCCGCCGACGCGGGCAAGAAGGCGTTCGTCGTCAACCGCATCGGCGACTATGCGTTCATCCTCGGCACGCTGCTGCTGTTTGTCCGCTTCGGGACGCTCGACTTCCAGCGCATCGCGTCCGCCGTCGCCCCGCTCGGCGCCGAGCCCGCCTTCGGCCTGCTCTCGGTGGGAACGCTGTTGCTCTTCATCGGCGCGACGGGGAAGTCGGCGCAAATCCCGCTCTATGTCTGGCTGCCCGACGCGATGGAAGGGCCGACACCGGTCTCCGCGCTGATTCACGCGGCGACGATGGTCACGGCGGGCGTCTACATGATCGGGCGCAACGCGGTGCTGTTCCGCCACGCGCCGGAAACGATGGCGGTCGTCGCGGTCATCGGCGCCGCCACGGCGCTGATGGCAGGGACCATCGGGCTTGTGCAGAACGACATCAAGCGCGTGCTCGCCTACTCGACGGTCTCGCAGCTCGGCTACATGTTCCTGGCGATGGGCGTCGGCGCCTTCGGCGCCGGCATCTTCCATCTCTATACGCACGCGTTCTTCAAGGCGTGTCTCTTCCTCGGCTCGGGCGCGGTGATTCACGCGCTCCACGGCGAGCAGGACATCCGCAACATGGGCGGGCTGAAGGCGGGCCTGCCGATCACGTACTGGACGTTCCTCATCGGATCGCTGGCCATTGCCGGCGTCCCGCTGCTCGCGGGCTTCTTCAGCAAGGACGAGATTCTCTTCGAGACCTTCGCGCGCGGGCACGTCATTCTCTGGACCATCGGCATCCTGACGTCGCTGCTGACCGCGACCTACATGTTCCGGCTCGTCTTTCTGACGTTCCACGGCGAGCGTCGGCATGACGCGCCGGCGCCGGCGCATGCTGAGGAAGAAGAACCTGCCGCGCACCGACCCGGATCCGACTTGCACCAACCCGCAGCCGACTTGCACCGACCCGCAGCCGACTTGCACCAACCCGGAGCCCACTTGCACGACGCGCCGCCGGCGATGGCGCTCGCGCTCATCGTCCTGGCACTGGGATCGGTGCTCGCCGGCTACATCGGCGTGCCGCACGCGCTCGGCGGCGGCAACGCGCTCGGCGCGTGGCTCGCACCGTCCTTCGCCGCCCGTTCGGCCACGACGCTCGCCGACCAGGCCGTCGGTGAGGTGGGCGAGCCTGGGGCCGGCGAGGCGGGTGAGGCCGGCGGGGGACTCGAGCTCTCGCTGATGGTCGTGTCGAGTATCGTCGCGCTCGTCGGCATCGGTCTCGCCGCGTTCATCTGGCTCCGGCGGCGGGAGATTGCCGACAAAGCGGCGGCGAGTTTCCCCGGCGTCTACCGGTTGCTCCTGAACAAGTACTACGTGGACGAGGTCTACGACGCGACCATCGTGCAGCCAATCCGCATCGTGTCGCAGGAAGGGTTGTGGCGCGGCATCGACGTGAACGTGATCGACGGCGCCGTCAACGGCACGGCATCGATCGTCGACGGCAGCTCGTCGCTGCTTCGCCGGCTGCAGAGCGGATCGGTGCGCGCCTACGCCGGCTCGCTCTTGATCGGCGTGGTGCTGATATTGGGGTATTACCTCTGGCGATGAACCTTCCGTTGCTCTCGATCTCGTGGATGCTCCCGGTCGCGGGCGCCCTGCTGCTGCTGTTGGTCGGCAACGCCGAGGGGCAGCGCAACGCGCTCGTCCGGTGGGTCACGCTCATCGTGTCGATCGCCGTGTTCGCGGTGACGCTCGCGACGTGGGCGTCGTTCAACCCGGCCTCGGCGGAGTTCCAGCTGGTCGAGCGGCATCCGTGGATTCCCGCGTTCGGCATCGACTATTACCTCGGCATCGACGGCATCAGCCTGCTGCTCGTGGTGCTGACCGGCTTCCTGACGCCGGTCGCCGTGCTGTCGTCGTGGATCGGCATCGAGAAGAAGGTGAAGGAGTTCTGCATCTTCCTGCTGCTCCTCGAGGCGGCGATGATCGGCGTCTTCCTCTCGCTCGACCTGTTCCTCTTCTACGTGTTCTGGGACGCGATGCTCGTCCCGATGTATTTCCTGATCGGCATCTGGGGCTACGACCAGCGCATCTACGCCGCCATCAAGTTCATGCTCTACACGATGGCGGGGAGCGTCCTGATGCTGATCGCCATCCTCGGCCTCGCCTACCTGCACAACGCGGCCACCGGGTCCTACAGCTTCGACCTGCTCAAGCTCTACACGCTCGACATCGCGGGGCCGACGCAGTATTGGTTCTTCCTCGCCTTTGCCATCGCGTTCGCCATCAAGGTGCCGCTCTTCCCGTTCCACACGTGGCTGCCCGACGCGCACGTGCAGGCGCCGACGGCCGGCTCGGTCATCCTCGCGGGCGTGCTGCTGAAGATGGGGACCTACGGGCTCGTCCGCTTCGCCTTCCCGCTCTTCCCGCTCGCGGCCGCGTACTTCGCGCCGTGGATCGCGGTGCTGGCGGTCATCGGCATCATCTACGGCGCGCTCGTCGCGATGGTGCAGCCCGACATGAAGAAGCTGGTGGCGTATTCGTCGGTGAGCCACCTCGGGTTCGTGGTGCTCGGCATCTGCGCGATGAACGTCAACGGCATGCAGGGCGCTGTTTACCAGATGCTCGCGCACGGCGTCAGCACCGGCGGCCTCTTCCTCATCGTCGGCATGCTGTCGGATCGGCGGCACACGCGGTTGATCAGCGAGTTCGGCGGGCTCAAGGCCGTGATGCCGCGCCTGACCGCCGCCTTCATGATCATCACGCTCGCCTCCATCGGCCTGCCGGGCCTGAACGGCTTCATCGGCGAGTTCCTGATCATGCTCGGCGCGTTCCGCTGGGACCCGAGGTACGTCGTCGGCGCGGGCCTCGGCGTGATCCTCTCCGCGGTCTACATGCTCTGGATGTTCCAGCGCGTGTACTACGGCAAGGTGACGCACGCGGAGAACAGAGGGCTGCCGGACCTGCTGCCGCACGAGTGGGGCTCGGTGATCCCGCTCTGCGCGATCGCGCTCGTGATGGGCGTGTTCCCGATGCTGTTCCTGCGGCCGATGGAGCCGTCGGTCACGCGCATCGTCGAGCGGCTGCAGAACACGCAGACGCTGCGCGTCAAGCGTGATCCTCTGCCGGGTCCGAAAGGACCCGGCCTACGCGTCCGCCAGGTAGGGCGGGTCCTCGTCCGCCAAGTAGGGCGGGTCCTTTCGGACCCGCCTGATGGGAATCCGGCCGGACCGCGCGAGGCCACCCGCTGATGGGAGCCATCCTCGGCTCCATGCAGGCCATCGTGCCGATGCTCTCGGTCACCCTGGCCGCGCTCGCCTGCATGGCGGCCGAGGCGTTCCGCGAGCCCGGCGAGCGCATGCCCGTCGGCGGCCTCGGCATCGTCGGCCTGCTCGGCGCCGGCATTTCGGCGGGGTTTCTCTGGAACGGCAACACTGTCAGCTTCGGCGTCATCTCGGGCGACAACTTCGGCCTCTTCGTCACGCTCGTGCTCGTCGTCGTCGGCATCCTGACGATCATGTTCTCGTCGCAGGTGATCCATCGGGACGGCATCCCGCCCGGCGAGTACTACACGCTGATCCTGTTCTCGATCGCCGGCATGATCATGATGGCGACCGCCAACGACCTGCTGGTGATCTTCATCGCGCTCGAGGTGCTGTCGCTGGCGGTGTACGTGCTCACCGGCATCCGCCGCGAGGATCCGCGCGCGACCGAGGCCGCCTTCAAGTACTTCCTGCTCGGCGCCTTCTCGAGCGCGTTCTTCCTCTACGGCATCGCCTTCACCTTCGGCCTGACGGGCAGCACGCACCTGGATCGAATCGGCTCCTATCTCGCCGCGCAGTCGCTGTCGGACGACCCGCTCATTCTCGTCGCCCTCGGCCTGCTGCTGGTCGGCTTCGCGTTCAAGATCTCCGCGGTGCCGTTCCACATGTGGACGCCGGACGCGTACGAGGGGGCGCCGGCCATCGTCACCGGCTTCATGTCCACCGGCGTCAAGGCCGCGGCGTTCGCCGCGTTTGCGCGCGTGTTCCTCTCGTCGTTCGAGCCGTTCAGCGCGGACTGGGCGCCCATCGTCTGGGTGATCGCGGCGGCGACGATGATTCTCGGAACGGTCGTGGGAGTCGCGCAGACGAACCTGAAGCGGATGCTCGCCTATTCGAGCATCGCGCACGGCGGCTACCTGCTGGTCGGCCTCGTCGCGGCCAACGAGGTGGGGAAGGCCGCGATCCTCTTCTACCTGGCGGCGTACGCGATCACCAATCTCGCGGCGTTCGGCGTCATCGCGCTGCTCGGCGCGCGCGACCAGGCCAACGACGAGCTGCGCGACTACGCCGGGCTCTGGTACAGCCACCCGGGGCTGTCGGCGCTGATGACCGTCTGCCTGCTGTCGCTCGGCGGCCTGCCGCCGACGGCGGGCTTCATCGGCAAGTGGTACATCTTCAGCGCCGCCGTCAGCGCCGGCGATTACGGCCTCGCCGTCATCGGCGTGCTGACGAGCGTCATCTCCGTCTTCTTCTACCTGCGCGTCGTCGTGATGATGTACATGCAGGAGCGCGGCACCGACGCGCCGCGCGTCCACGTCGATGCGATCAGCATGGCCGCGCTGACGGTCTCCATAATCGCGATTTTCTACCTCGGAATTCTGCCGACGCAGGTGCTCAACCTCGCCGCACAATCGATCGCGACGATCTTCTGATTCGACCGCCCTTACACGGGCCCAGGAGCGCAGCGATGCTCCGCCAGCACACCCACCGCATCAACGCAGGCGGAACAAGCGGTCCCTTTCGGCGATGACGACTTGGTGGGCCCCATGCTGGCGCAGCCAGGCGGAGATCTCGATCCCCTCGTCGTCCAGGAACGCATCTTCGTGCACGATGGCATGCGTCGCGCCCGAGGAGATGAGGGCGTTCCACGCTTCGTCACCGGAAGGACGGTGCGAGAGCGGCCCTACGAGTCGTACGTAACTCGACGGGTAGAAACCCGAATACCCGTTCACGATCGGCTTGCGATGATAGCCCGCGTAGAAGGTGTACTGGATTTCCCATGGGATCGGGCCGAGGGGAAATTCGGCCAGCACCGTGTCAGCTGGTAAGTACCGAATCATCTGGTACGCCCCACTGAGCTGCGGCAACACGGTGATCTCGGCGCGAGGAAGCGCGTAGCGCGGATCCGAATAACGCACGTTCAGGGGGGTCGGTACGCTCCAGCTTTCTGCCATGATCGCGATCATGCCGACACCGACCAGAAGGCGTCCCGCTCTGTGTCCGCCGGCGATGAGCGACGCGGCTCCAAGCCCGGCCAGGACAGCGAGAAAGAACGCGACGAGCATGAAATAGAGCGTCACTACGCGTAATCCGTCGAAGCCCGGCACCCACCGATAGAAGACGTTATAGAGGCCGGGACCGATGTCGTTGCCGTTGGCGTACATCGTGGGACCGAGCGACAGCCAGGCGGATGCCATCGCGGCGCCGGCGAAGAATCCCAGCGTGGACTCCGGCACCCCGCGGGCGATGCGCCGCAGCACCGGCGAGACGATCAGCGACGCACTCACGACGGCCACGATCTCGGCGAGCAGGCGCATCGTGCTCCGCTTGCTCACCGTGATGCCCGCGATCGACATCATGAGTCGCCCGGTGACCAGCGTGTGTCCCAGCACGACGAGCAGCGCGATCAGCGTGACACCAAGGAGGAGGGCTGGCGCGTGCCGCCACCGCGCCTGGCGCAGACCGGCGCGGCGCGCGTGGGCGCCGGCCCGGACCACCCCGATGCCACACGCGGCGGCGGCGAACAACAGGATCGCGAAGCCGGGGAAACCCAGGCCTTGGACTCGGGGCCAGGCGCGAATGCGCGATCCCCATAACCTGGAGTTCTCCGAGATCGTGGCGAAGGCGTGTGTATCGGCGGAAAGTTCCTGGATCTCGGCCGGGTCGCGCACGCCGGTGTCGGCGAGGAGTCGCACCTGAAGATACGGCCAGAGAAAGAAGGCGGTTACCAGCAGCGCGACCCCGCCGGCGCCAAGGAGCGCGCGCCACGTCGGGCCGTCGCTCAACGTGCCGCGAACAACCATTTCGTAGACGCAATACGCCACTGCGAACGGCGTGAAATACGCCAGGTAATACCCGCACGACAGTCCCTGTGCCACGAGCGCCGCGGTCCCGCCGAGGAGCGGACGCCACCGCGCCGTCACGAAGAACCGTCGGAACCCATACAGGGTGAACGGCATCCACTGGCTCGAGAGCACTTCGAGGTGTGAGTACTGGGCGACGCGAAAGGGCGCGAACGCGAACGCCACACCGGCGAAGACGGCGGCAAGCGGCTGACCCGTCAGCTCGCGCACGAACAGGTACATCCCGAGGCCCGACAGGACGAACGTGACGAGGAGCTGCAGGTTGTAACAGAGGATGACGTTGTCGGTCGCGGCCATGACCGGCAGGATCTGGAGCATCTGAGGCGTGAGATGCTCCGAATACGCGAGCGTCAGGGGCGACGGATAAAAGATGTTGCCCTGCCAGTAGAGGGACAGCGCCGCCAGATCACCGTGCAGTGCCGCCAGGACCTGGCCACTTGTCCAGCGCAGGACCCAGGAGTTGAATAACGGATCCCCGAGGTCTCCGGCAATCTGCCGGGGCAGAACCGTCACGAGCGGCCACGTCATGATGATCGTCGCGACGAGAAAGAATGCGGCGACGATCCACGGGCGATTCCACGTGTCCTTTTCAGTGCGTCCGGCGCGCCGCGTGAGCACCACGCAAGATTTATACTCCGACCTTTCATAGACAGGAACCGGGATGCGTGCCGGCGCCCATCCCGTTCCGGCGGACCGGCCTGCGGTAGTGGGTCTAGAATGAGCAGACGGTGGCCAAGCAGGAGTCCTCCGACCTCGATCGCGAGCTCGAAATCCTCGAAGCGGAGCTGAAGCGGCTCGAGGCGGAGTACAACATGTTCTTCTCCGGCCGCCTGCCGCGGCCGCCGTGGGAAACGCGCGGGCGCGTCAATGCGATGGTGCGCCGCCTCGATAACACGCACATCTCGAACACCGGCGGCCGCTTCCGTTTCAACACGCTGCAGTCACGCTTCCAGACGTTCAGCGACCTCTGGGACCGCGGCCTCAAGGCGCGTGAAGAGGGGCGTCCGGGCCCCTTCGCCAACCTGAAGCCGCCGGCCGAGGACAGGCCGAAGCGGCCGCAAGACCGCATCCTGCACGTGACGACCTTCAGCGATCCGACCCGGGAGATGGACAAGCTGCAGGATCTCTACGAGAGCCTGACCGAGGCGCGCCGCGAGGTGGGTGAGGACGCCATCCCGTTCCACAAGTTCGCAGACCTGATCAAGACGCAGGTCGGCGCCTTCCAGCAGAAAGGGAACTCCGAGGTCGCCTTCCGCGTCGCCGTCAAGCAGGGGAAGGTCGCATTCACCGCGCGGGCGATGAAGGGGAGTGCGAAGGACGAAGGAGAAGGGTGAGGGGGAGTGCCGGGGTATGAAGCCCGGCGCCGCGAGGGGCGCCGGGCAGGTCGTGAAGTGGTTCTAGGCTTTGGTGACGTTCCCCGCCTGCGGACCCTTGGGGCCGTCGACGATTTCGAACTCGACGGCCTGACCCTCTTCCAGGGACCGGAAGCCGTTGCCACTGATTGCGGAATAGTGTACGAACACGTCGCTGCCACCCTCCCGTTCAATGAATCCGTAGCCCTTGGCGTTGTTGAACCACTTGACCTTACCTGTGATACGCATCGTTCTTCTTCCCTGCTGAAACATGCCCGTGGAAGCCGCAGATGAGCTTCCGGACACAAAAAAAGACCGCGAGTGCTTGCGCGGCCTCGACTGCTACGCTGAGGGAACGCCCCTTAACGCAGCGTTATCCTAAGCATCCGTTACACGTCTGTCAAGGGTCGGGGACCGGAAGCACTGCTCTTTCAATACGATCGGCCTGTTACTCCCTTGCGCAGAACCGCTCATGCATAGAGCCCTGATCAGCGTCTCGGACAAGACCGGACTGGCCGATTTTGCCCGTGGACTGGCCGCCCGCGGCTTCGAACTGGTGTCGACCGGGGGGACCGCCAGGGCGCTCCAGGAGGCCGGCCTCGCCGTGATCGGCGTCTCCGACGTCACAGGATTTCCCGAGATGATGGACGGCCGCGTCAAGACGCTGCACCCGCTGGTGCACGGCGGCATCCTGGCGCGCCGGGGGCGTCCCGAAGACCTCGCGTCGGCCTCGACCCACGGCATCACGCTCATCGACCTGGTCGTCGTGAACCTCTACCCGTTCGTGAAGGCCGCGTCGAATCCCGACACGCCGTTCGACGCGCTCGTCGAGGAAATCGACATCGGCGGCCCGAGCCTGGTGCGCGCCGCTGCCAAGAACTTCCAGGACGTCCTCGTCGTCGTCTCGCCGTCGGATTACCCGGCGGTCCTCGAGCAGCTCGATCGCCCCGGCGGACCGGCGCGCGAGTTCCGGTTCGAGCTGGCGCGGAAGGCGTTCGCGCACACCGGCGATTACGACACGGCGATTGCCTCGACGTTGGCGAGCATCAGCGTCGATGCCGACGGATATCACCGTGACACCGACGGCGGGCGCGTCCTCGTGGACTCGGCTGATCTGCCGGCGCGCATGAACCTGGCGCTGCGCAAGATCCAAGACCTGCGCTACGGCGAGAACCCGCACCAGCAGGCAGCGTGGTACGCGGAAGATCCGGCGACGGGTCTCGGCAACGCGCAGGTGCTGCAGGGGAAGGAGCTGTCGTACACGAACCTGCTCGACCTCGACGCCGCCTCGCGCATCGTGCTCGAGTTCGACGAACCCGCGGCGGCGGTCATCAAGCACACCAACCCGTGCGGCGCCGCGACCGGCGCCACCGCGGCCGAGGCCTACGTGCGCGCGCGCGACGCCGACCGCCTGTCGTCGTTCGGCGGGATTGTCGGCTTGAACCGGCCGATCGACGTCGAGACCGCAGCCGCGATTGTCGCGACCAAGATCGACGCGGTCATTGCGCCGGGCGTTGACGAGGGCGCGAGGCCGACGCTGGCGGCGAAGTCGCAGATGCGGGTGGTGGTCGCTGATTTCTCGCGCGCGGCGCGCGCAGGAGGACACGACGTGCGATCCATCCTCGGCGCCGTGCTCGTGCAGGAACGCGACCGCGTCGTCGAGGCGTCGCGGCCGTGGCCGTCGGACGGGCTTCGCGTCGTGACGAGGCGTCAGCCGTCCAGCGCCGAGTGGCAGGCACTGCGCTTTGCGTGGCGCATCGGCGCGCACGTGAAGTCCAACACGATCATCTTCACGGCCGCCGAGCGGACGATCGCGATCGGTGCGGGTCAAATGAGCCGCGTCGACGCGGCGAACGTCGCGCGCATGAAGGCCGCGTCTCTCGGCGCGGATGTCCTGAAGGGGTCGGTCGCGGCATCGGATGCCTTCATCCCGTTTCGCGACGGCCTCGACGCGATTGCCGCCGCCGGCGCGACCGCAGTCGTGCAGCCCGGCGGATCGCTGAAGGATCCGGAAGTGATTGCCGCCGCCGACGAGCACGGCCTGGCGATGGTGTTCACGGGCCGCAGGCACTTCCGGCATTGAGATCTCGCCTGCGCCGCGAGTCGATCAACGCCGCCTTCATCGCGGCCGGCATCCTCTCGGCGGCCATGGGCATCAAGGGCTTCCTGGTCTCGAGCGGGTTCATCGACGGCGGCGTGACCGGCGTGTCGATGCTCGTCTCGCGCGTCACGGGGCTGCCGCTGGCGGCGCTGCTGCCGGCCATCAACCTGCCGTTTGTCGCGCTCGGCTTCCACCAGATGGGCGCGCTGTTCGCCGCGCGGAGCGTGCTCGGCATCGCGGGCCTCGCGGTCGCGCTCGCCTTCGTGCCGTTCCCCGACGTGACGCCGGACCTCGTGCTCACCGCGGTCTTCGGCGGCTTCTTCCTCGGCGCCGGCATCGGCCTCGCCATCCGCGGCGGCGCGGTGCTCGACGGCACCGAGATCGCGGCGCTGCTGATCAGCCGCCGCGGCGACCTGCTGCGCGTCGGCGACATCATCCTCGGCTTCAACGCGGTGCTGTTCCTCTCGGCGATCGCGCTGCTCGGCGTCGAGCCCGCGCTCTATTCGATCCTCACCTACCTGGCGGCGGCGCGGACGCTCGACTTCGTCATCCACGGCATCGACGAGTACACGGCGGTGACGATCGTCTCCGATCACCACGCCCAGATCCGGCAGCGGATCATGCACGCGCTCGGCCGCGGCGTGACGATCTATCGCGGATTCGGCGGCATGAGCGGCCGCGAGCGCGACATCCTCTACTGCGTGGTGACGCGGCTCGAGATCGGCAAGGTGAAGGCGATCGTCCGCGAGATCGATCCCGACGCGTTCGTCGTCTATCACGCGCTCGCCGGCGCCGAGGGAGGCGTCGTGAAGACGCGCGGGTTTCACTGATTACGGCGGGAGCACCTCGTAGAGCTGCACCGTGTGCCCGTTCCACTCGACGCTCGACGTCAGCCGGAAGCGTCCGTCGCGGCGCACGGCGTCGAGCAGCACGCCGCACTCGCTCGGCGACACGAACGTGCCGATGCCGCAGTTGACGCTCACATACGTGACGCCGCGTCGGCGGAGCGCGGCGATGCTGCGCGTGTCGGGAAAGAACACCATCTCCTTGAAGAAGTCGCGGTACGACCCGGGAACGAACCCGCTGTAGCCGTTCACCATCTTCGCAAAGTGCCACGTCGAGAAATACATGTAGGGGATGTTGAAGACCTCGTCGTTCGGGAGCGGCGTCTCGAGGAGGATGGCGCCCGGCGCGTAGCGGAACACGTCGTAGATGGGCGGCGGCTCCTTCCAGACCGGCTCGAGCCGCAACGACGGCCACGCGTCGAGCATCACGAACGCGACGAGCACGGCGAACATCGCCTGTTGATACGCGCGCGAGGGACGCCAGCGCAGCGCGCGCCGCGCGCCGAACCCCGCCAGGATGGCGAGCGTGAGCCCGACCAGCGCCGCGAAGCGTGCCGGCGAGCGCAGGCCGCGGAACGGCGGCAGCAGCCAGTAGTAGTACGGATACGCCACGCCGTGCAGGCCGAGCGCCCCGTCTACTGACGCGAGAAGACCCGCGGCGTAGGCCAGCTGCAGCGTCCCGAACGGGGGCGCGACGCCGAGCACCGCGAGTGACAGCGGCGCCGCGCCGGGAAACAGCGTGCGCTCGGGCGCGGGCGGCCGCAGGCGCCCGTTCCAGAGCAGGCTCGAGCGGTTCGCACGCAGGAAGTCCGACGGGTAGGCGCTGTAAAACTCCACCTCGAAGGTTCCACGGGCGCCTTTGATCGGCTCGGCCGCGACGAACGCCCACGTGATCGGCACGGCCAGCACCGCCGCGATCGCCGCAGCGATCGCCAGCGGCGCTGCGAGCGGGCGCATCGGCGGCCGGTGGATTCGCAGCAGCCCGAGGCCGACGACCGTCGCGTACACGAGGAAGAACGCCGCGTAGTACATCGACGAGTAGAGCTGCGCGACACCCGCCAGTCCGAAGGCCACCGCATAGAGGCGGCGGCCGGTGGCGAGGAACTGATGTAACGCCAGCAGCCCCAGCGGCATCCACTGCGTCATCTGCAGCTCGAGATGGCTGTAGTGCTCGAAGCGGTACGAATAGCACGCGTAGGTCAGCCCCGCGACAAAGGCCGCGCGCGCCGACCCGGTCAGCCGCTCGACGAGCAGGTAGGTCGCGACGCCGGACAGCCAGAAGCCCGAGAGGAACAGGATGTTGTAGGCGACGACGGGGTGAACGCCCACGGCGAGCAACGGCGCGATCGTGAGCGCCGGCAGGATGACGGGGTCAGACAGGGTGAGCGTCAGCCCCTGCGGATAGAAGATGTTCGCGTCGAAGAGGTGCAGTGGGTCAGTGGCGATCTGATGCGCCACCCATCCGACCCGCCACATCGAAAACAGCGGATCGCCGAGGTCGGGCACCCAGTCGAGATGCAAGACCTGCTGGTGAAGGAGCGTCGCGAGCGCGGCGCCGATGCCGGCGGCAGCCAGCAGCGCGCGCCGCCATACGCCAGCCGGCGCGTCGACGAGCAGCGGTTCGTGCACGGTGGCGTCGAGCAGGCGCTGCCACCTGTCGCTCCACAGCCCGAACGGGCCGATGCGACGCGCGACGGCCAGGCGGACGACGACGACGGCGAAGAGCGCCAGCAGCGCCCGGTGCGGCGAGCCGAGCGAGACGTGGAGCGACCCGACGTCGAACGCCAGGCCGCGCGTGCGGAGGATCGCGCGTGCCAGCAGCGCCAGCGCAATCGCCAGGCTGTCGAGGCCGATGATGACGGAGCGTCGCGGTGCGCGCACGGCCGTGATGCGTCAGCGCTCGGCGTGGGCCTGCAGCGCCCGCAGCAGTTCGGTCGGCGTGACGGTCGCGGCGCCGAACTTGCCGACCGCGATGCCCGCCGCCTCGTTGGCCAGGTGCGCGGCTTCGAGCGTCGTGGCGCCCGACCCGATCGCCAGCGCCAGGGTGGCGATCACCGTGTCGCCCGCGCCGGTCACGTCGGCGACCTCGCGCGCCGCCGCGGCGAGCTGCCCCTCGGCGTCGCTGGCGAGCAGCCACATGCCCTGGTCGCCGCGCGTCATCAGCACCGCCTCGCATTTGGCCAGGTCTCGAAACGCGCTCGCGCCGAGCCGGGCATCGGTCGCCGACCGGATGCGCGTGTGGGTCGCGATTTCCGCCTCGTGATGGTTCGGCGTGATCAGCGTGGCGCCCGCGTAGTAGTCGATGTGCGGAATCTTCGGGTCGACGAGCAGCGGGATCCCGCGCTGCCGCGCGACGTCGAGGGCGGCGTCCATCACGCGCGTCGTCACGCACCCTTTCAGGTAGTCCGAGACGATGATGGCCGACGCGTCGCCGCCGTGCGTGCGCACCGCGCCGACGAGCCCGTGCTCGATGTCGCCGGAGATCTCCGCGTCGTTCTCGTAATCGACGCGCGCCACCTGCTGGTTGCGCTCCGTGACGATGCGCACCTTGGTCGTGGTCACGCGCCCGGAATCGGTGGCGATGAACCCGGCCTCGATGCCGGCGTCGCGGCACCCCTGCAGCAGGAGGTTCGAGTTGTCGTCCTGCCCCGTCACCGCGACCAGCGTCGCGTGGCCGCCGAGCGCCGTGATGTTGTGCGCGACGTTGGCGGCGCCGCCGATGCGGTGCGTCTGGTGATCGAAGGCGACGACCGGCACCGGCGCCTCGGGCGAGATGCGCGTCACCCGCCCGACGATGAACGTGTCGAGCATCGCGTCGCCGACGACGAGCACGTGCGCGGTGGAGAAGGCGGACGCGAGGCGGGCCGCGCGATCAGGCGCGAGCGGCGGCAGTTGCATGTTCGTCGCGTGCCGCCGCGAACGGCAGCGTGACGAGGACGAGGAACAGCATGAGGAACTCGGAATCGCCGAAGTTGTACTCGAACAGTCCCGCGGCGAGCATCGCCGCCACGGCGGCCAGCGCCGCGGCCGCGGGCACCTTGTCCGACTGCGCTCTGAACATCCGGAACTGCGCGACGAGCAGCGCGCCGACGAACCAGAGCCAGAGCAGCGCCGCCGGCACGCCGCGCTCGGCCGCGATCTGCAGCGGCACGTTGTGCAGGTGCGGGTTGACCGGGTTGATCGCGTAATCGGGCCGGTACTGCGCGTAGACGCGCGGAATCATGTTCGGGCCGACGCCCGTGAGCGGATGGGCGTTGACGATGCGCGCGCCGATCTCGATCATCGCCAGCCGGTCCTGGTTGGTCGGCTCCTGCGGGTCGAAAATCGACATCACGCGCCGGGTCACCGTGCCCGGCGCGACCGCGAAGAGAATGGCGATGAACACGGGCAGCAGCACCGTCAGCTTCAGGTCCTTGAGCGCCAGCAGCAGTGCGATGGCGGCGGAGGCGCCGATCCAGGCGCTCCGGCCGAGCGTCAGCGCGAGGGCGACGACGAGCGCCGGCATGACGAGCGCCGGCCACGTGCGGCCGCGCCGGCCGAAGATCAGCCGCGCCGCCGCCGCGCAGAGGACGAGCATCAACAGGCCCGAGTAGGTCATGTAGTGCGACATCGCGCCCTCGGGACGGCGTCCGAGGTTGTCGTAGTGCAGCAGGCCGTACTGGATGATGCCGTAGGCAGCGCTCGCGGCGCCGACCGAGACGATGACGTCGACGACGAGCGCGGCACGTTCGCCGCGCGCGATCTGGTAGACCGCCGGCACGATGACGAACAGCACGAGCTGCTTGTCGTCGATGAGGCTGGTCCGCGGATCGAGCGAGAAGGCCGAGACGACGAGCGTGACCGCGCCGTAGGCGGCGAGCGGCCAGAAGAAGCGCGGCACGGCCGGCAGCGTCTTCTCCTGGACGATCTGCGCGACCCAGCAGACCATCATCAGCGCCAGCAGGATGTTCGCGGCGGCGATCGAGATCTGCAGCGAGGCGACGAAGCAGAGCAGCAGCGCCACGGTCGCGCGCTCGAGGCCGGGCGCGGTCCGCGGGTGCGTCATGCTCATCGCTGCTGCGGTGGTCATAGGCTCTTTGTCACGACCCCTGATTCGTCCAAGGCGCGCTCGGCTGCCGCGGCCACCTGTTCCGCCGTGATGTGCGTCAGGCAGCGGAAGTCGCCGGGCACGCACTCGCGCTGACGGCACGGCCGGCATTCGAGCGGCCCCGCGTCGACCGCTTCGGCAAACCACCTCGCGTCGCGCCACGGCATCGAGCGCGCGGGGAGCGTCGGCCCCAGCAGCGCGACGATCGGCGTGGTCGTCGTGCCGGCGATGTGCAGCGGTCCGCTGTCGCCCCCAATGTACACCGCCGCGCGCCCTACGAGCGCCCGCAGTTCGGCGAGGTCGAATTCACCGATGTCGGGCACGGCGGCCGCCAGCGGTCCGAGCGCGGCGCGCGCGCCGTCGGCAATCGCCTGCGCGGCGGAGGCGTCGGACGGTCCCGACGTGAGGATGATGCGCCGGGACGCGTCGCGCCGCGCGAGCGCGACGACGAGCGCCTCGAACGACTCGCGTGGCCAGCGGCGAAACGGGTTCCCCGCGCTCACGTGCACGACGACAATCGGGTGCGCACCCGTGATGCGCGCGTCGCGCAGCCGGCGATCGACGGAGGCGGCGGCCTGCGCGTCCTCGACCATCTCGAGCGGGTCGCGGGCCGGATCCGGCGGTCCGACGTCGAGCGGCGCGAGCAGGTCCCACTGGTTCGCCACCGATGCGCGCGGCGCCTCGTCCGGCGTGCGGCCGATGACCTGCGTGTACATCCACGAGCGCCCCGCGATCGCGTAGCCGATGCGCATCGGCGCGCCGCTGGCCCACGTGAACCAGGCGGCCCTCGGCCCGCCGTGCAGGTCGATCGCGATCTCGAAGCGCTCGCGCCGGAGCCGCCGCGCGATCGAGAGGTCGTCGCGCACGCGGGCCAGGCCGCGCCGCCTCGGCGCGACGACGATCTGCGAGAGGTGGGGATTGCCGCGGACGACCGGGAGGGCGGCGGGCTCGACCAGGTAGGTCAGCCGGGCGGCGGGATGCCTGCGCTTGATGGCACGCAGCAGAGGCGTGGTCAGCACGACATCGCCGATCAGTCGCAGCCGGACGATAAGGATCTTCATCGGCCGGGGTTGCTGGTTGGTGGCGGGTGGCTGGCCTACCAACTACCAACTACTATCCAGCCGCTTCCGGCTCAATCGTGGCTTCGTCGATGAGCATGACCGGGATGTCGTCCTTGATCGGATAGACACGGTGACAGGTGGCGCACTTGAGCGCGGTGCCGTTTTTCACGAGCTTCACCGGGGTCTTGCAGTTGGGACACGCGAGAATTTCGAGCAACTCTGTGTCGATCGGCACGCTGGAAACTATAGCATTCTGAGCTAAAATCGCTGTGCCCATGCGCACCTTGCACGTCGCGTCCGTTGCACTTGGCGCGGCGTTGTGCCTGACGCCGCACGCCGCGTCCGCGCAGACCAACGCCGACGCGTACTTCGACTTTCTCATGGCCCGTCATCTCGAAGCGGCCGGCGACTCGAGGGGCGCGCAGGCGCAGCTCGAGAAAGCGGTCGCGGCCGATCCGAAGTCGGCCGAGGTGCGCGCGGAGCTCGCCGCGTTTCACCTGCGGCGTGACGCGGGCGACGACGCGGAGCGCGTGGCCAAGGAAGCGCTGCAGATTGAGGACAGCAATTCCGAGGCGCACCGCGTGCTCGGCATGCTCTACGCCTCGCGCTCCGAGGACACCGGCCGCGGCCAGGCCGCCCAGACCGCCGCCGTGGAGCTCGTCAGGCAGGCCATCGCGAATCTCGAGCGCGTCACCGACAACCCGTCGGGGCTCACCGACCTCAATCTTCAGTACACGCTCGGCCGCCTCTATACGCGCAACAACCAGGCGGACAAGGCCATCCAGGCGCTGACGCGCGTCGTCAACGAGAACCCGCTGTCGGTGCAGGGCCGCCTCGCGCTCGCGCAGGCCTTCGTCGTCGCGCGCGACATGAACAGCGCCATCGCCGCGCTCGAGGAGATCGTGGAGGACGAGCCGCGCGTGGCGAACATGCTCGGCCAGTTCCAGGAGCAGGCCGGACGGCTGAAGGACGCGGCGGATTCGTACACGAAGGCGCTCGCGGTCGCGCCCAACAGCCGCGAGCTGAAGGTGCGCCGCATCGCGGCGCTCCTCGGCGCGAAGGAGTACCAGCGCGCCGCCGATTTCGCCGGCCAGGGGCAGATGCAGCACCCCGACGACCTGCGGTTCCCCCAGCTGCGCGCGCACGCGCTGCAGCAGCTTGGCGACTCCGCGCGCGCAATCACGGTGCTCGAACCCGTCGCGCGCGCGAACCCGAACGACGCAACCACGCAGCTCGCGCTCGCGGACCTCTATAGCAACACCGGACGCAAACAGGACGCGGAGCGGACCGTCCGTCAGCTCGTGGCGCTCGAGCCGGGCAACGCCGACGCGCTGAACTATCTCGGCTACCTGCTCGCGGACCGCGGGCAGCAGCTCGACGAGGCGATTCGCCTCGTGCGCCGGGCGCTCGACATCGAGCCGAACAACCCGAACTATCTCGACAGCCTCGGGTGGGCGTACTACCGCCGCGGCGACTACGACCAGGCGGAGAAATACATCACGCCGGCCGCGCAGCAGATGCCGCGCAACGCCACCGTGCAGGAGCACATGGGCGACATCCTCGCCAAGCGCGGGCGCTGGGCCGACGCGATTGCCGCGTGGACGCGCGCGCTGCAGGGCGACGAAGGGGACATCAACAAGGCCGTGGTCGAGAAGAAGATCGCGGATGCGCGAGGTAAGGTGCGCTGATACCAAGGAGACTGGTCCTGGGAGTTGGAAGTTGGTTCCTGGGAGTTTTCATTTCATCCTGCGCTCATCCGCGTATCACGCTCCCCGCCGACGCGGGCGTTCCCTTTCCTGACTTCAAGACCGTTCACATGCAGCTCTCCGCGGCGTGCACCGGCGTGCGCACGCTGACGGCGGAGATCGGGATGTCGGGACGCGCCGGACGTCAGCGGTTGCGTGGACGGGTGGTCGCCGGCTTTGCCCGGCCGGCGTCGATGCGGCTCGAAGGCGTCGCGCCGTTTGGCGCGCCGGCGTTCATCCTCGTCGCGAGCGGCGGGAACGCAACGCTGCTGCTGCCGCGCGACGAGCCGCGCGTGCTGCGTGGCCCGAAGCCCGAGGACATTCTCGGCGCGCTCACCGGCGTCGCCCTCGGCCCGGCCGACCTGCAGGCGATCCTCACGGGGTGCGTCGTCCCGGCGCCGCAGGCGACAGCGGCACGGCGTCATGCCAATGGATGGGCGTCGATCGACCTTGCCGGCGGCGCGAGGCTCTACCTCGAACCGGAGCGCGGCGGATGGACCGTCCGCGCCGCGACGCGTGCTGGCTGGCAGATCGAATATCCCGCCTGGAGCGGCAACTTCCCGCAATCGGTGCGCCTGCAATCGTCGCAGCCGGACGTGAGCGTCGATCTCACCGCGGCGCTCTCGCAGATCGAGACCAACAAGGACCTCGAGGACGCGGCGTTCACCGTCAACGTGCCGCCTGGCGCCGACCCGATCACGCTCGACGAGCTGAGAGACAGCGGCCCCTTGGGCCGCTGATTCGTCAATGCCAGCGACAGTCGTTATCCGGGCGCACGCGAAGATCAACCTCGATCTCCGCGTGCTCGGCACGAGGCCCGACGGCTTCCACGAGCTGCGGACGGTCTTCCAGGCGCTCGCGCTCCACGACATGATCCGCTGCATCCCGCGCGAGGGTCCATTCGCCATCGAATGCTCGTCGGCCGGCGTCCCGCTCGATCAATCCAACCTGATCTGGCGCGCGGCGGAGACGCTGTGGCGATCGATCCGCCGCAGTGGTCCCGTTCGCGACGTGGTCGTGCAGCTCGAAAAGCGGATCCCGCTGCAGGCGGGGCTCGGGGGCGGGAGCGCCGACGCGGCGGCCGCGCTGATGGCGCTCGCGCACGCGTGGCGGGTGCCCGTGAAGCCGTCGCAGCTGACCGACCTGGCTGCGCACATTGGCTCGGATGTGCCCTTCTTCCTGTCCGGCGGCACCGCGCTCGGGCTCGGCCGCGGCGAAGAGGTCTATCCGCTGGCGGACCTGCCGCGCCACTGGATCGTGCTGCTGATCCCCGGGTTTGGCGTGTCCACGAGCGAAGCCTACGGCTGGTACGACTCGGAACGACAGCTGTCACGTGCCCCGCGCGAGCCGCAGCACGTGCCGGGGCCGTGGCCCTCGCGGGCCGCGCAGATGATCAACGACCTGGAGGCGCCGATCGCGCGTCATCACCCGGAAATCGACCAGATGAAGGCCGCGCTTCGCCGCGTGGGCGCGCTGGCGGCGTCGATGTCGGGCAGCGGCTCGACCGTTTTCGGGCTGTTTCAGAAACGGCGCGATGCCGTCGCCGCGGTCTCGCGGCTGGAGGGCTCGGGGTGGCAGGTCCTGCTGACCGAATCACTCGGGCGAGGCGATTACGCCCGCCTTGCTGCCCCCCGGAAGTCTCGACTACACTAAGAGTTTCCACAGCCCCTCGCTGATCGGTCAGTACCAAAGCTCACATGGTGGGGCGTGGCCAAGCGGTAAGGCGCGGGACTTTGGATCCCGTATTCGAAGGTTCGAATCCTTCCGCCCCAACCAAAGCCTGCCTCGCCGAAGCGCAGCGTAGGCGGGCCGCGCCGAAGCACGCGCGAAGTGCGTGCCAAGGCGGGGCGGGGGGCGATTCAGCGATCAGGCCGTTTACACGTCGACAGGGTCGAGCAGGATGAGAAGGCCGCTCAGTGGTGAAGGGTTGATGTCGACGGGCCTGGGAGACCTGAAGGTCTTTTCGGGAAGCGCCCATCCGCAGTTGACGCGGGAAATCGCGGATTTCCTCGGCATCGCGGTCGGGCAGGCGCGGCTGCGCCGCTTCCCGGACAGCGAGGTGTCGTTTCAGATCGACGAGAACATCCGCGGCACCGACGTGTTCATCGTGCAGCCGACGTCGACCCCGGTCGACCAGCACCTGTTGGAGATGCTGATCATGGTCGACGCGTTCCGCCGCTCGTCGGCGGCGCGCATCACGGCGGTGGTGCCGTATTACGGCTACGCGCGCCAGGATCGCAAGGACAAGCCGCGCGTGCCGATCTCGGCCAAGCTCGTGGCGAACCTGCTGAGCGCGGCGGGGACCAATCGCGTGCTGACCATGGACCTGCACAAGGCGCAGATCCAGGGGTTCTTCGACATCCCGGTGGATCACCTGTTCGCGGCGCCGGTGATCATCGAGTACCTGTCGCGGCTGAACTATCCGAAGCTGACCATCGTGTCGCCGGACGCGGGCGGCGCCGAACGCGCGCGCGCCTACGCGAAGCGGCTCGACGCGGAACTGGCGATCATCGACAAGCGGCGATCGGAGGACGGCTCGGCGGAGGTGATGAACGTCATCGGCGACGTGCAGGGACGGACCTGTATTCTCCAGGACGACATCATCGACACCGCGGGAACGATTCAGAAGGGCGCCAGCGCGCTGAAGGCGGCCGGCGCCGAGCGGGTGCTCGCCTGCGCGGTGCACGGCGTGCTGTCGGGACCGGCGATCGATCGCATCGAGAACTCGCCGCTCGACCAGCTGATCGTCACCAACACGATCCCGCTGAGCGCCAACGCGCAGCAGTGCAGGAAGATCGTCGTGCTCTCGGTCGCACGGCTGCTGGGGCAGGCGATTCGCAGTATTCACGAGGAGACGTCGGTTTCGTCGTTGTTCGTATAGGCAAACGGCATTCGGCAGTTCACGGCTTCGTGGTGCTGGGTGCTCGGTTCGTGTTCTGGTTCGAACGTGAACACGAACGGAGAAGCGAGAACCTCGAAGGGTGAACCGCAGGAGCGATATGGACGCATCACTTGACGCCAAGAAGCGTGACGGCAGAGGGAAGAACGAGGCACGCCGCCTCCGCGTCGCGGGTCAGATCCCCGCCGTCGTCTACGGCGCGCGCAAGGAAGGCCAGGCGCCGGAAGGCGTCCCGGTGGCCGTCGACCCGAAGGAGTTGCTCCGCATCCTCCACTCCGAGTCGGGCGCCAACACGCTCATCAACCTGAAGCTCGATGGCGGCGAATCGCGCGTGATGGTGCGTGACTACCAGCTCGATCCGATCACGCACCAGCTGCTGCACGCCGATCTCTATCAGCTCGCGATGGACAAGGCGATCGTCGTCTCCGTGCCCGTCGTGGTGAAGGGCGAGCCGCAGGGCGTCAAGCAGCAGGGCGGGTTGCTCGACTTCGTCACGCGTGAAATCCAGGTGCAGTGCCTGCCGACCGACATCCCGGAGAACATCACCGTGGACGTCAGCGAGCTGATGCTCCACCAGTCGATCCGCGTCAAGGACGTGCCGACCAACCCGAAGTGGAAGGCCGTGACGGACGGCGAGACGATGCTGGTGCACGTCGTGATGCCGAAGGCCGAGGAGTCGGCGACGACGACGGCGGCCGAAGGTGCGGAGGCCGCACCGGCTGCTGCCGCGGGCGCGACGCCGGCGGAGCCCGAGGTCATCAAGAAGGGCAAGACCGACGAGAAGGAAGCGAAAGAAAAGAAGTAGAGGCGGACCTTCAGGTCCGCCTGAACGGCGTGAAGCTCATCGTCGGACTCGGCAATCCCGGTCGCGAGTACCGGGAGACGCGGCACAACGTCGGCTTCATGGTGGTCGACGAGATTGCGAAGCGGCACGGCCTGACGCTGGCGATGGCGCCGTCGCAGGTGCCGGACGCATTCATCGCGAAGAGGTTCGGCGCGGATCCGCTGCTCGTCGCCAAGCCGCTGACGTTCATGAACCGCAGCGGCGACGCGGTGGCGGCGCTGACGCGCTACTACGGAATCGAGGCCGGCGACCTGCTCGTGGTCGTCGACGAGGTGGCGTTGCCGTTCGGCCGCTTGCGCGCGCGGGCGCGCGGGTCGGCGGGCGGCCACAACGGTCTCAAGTCGTGCATCGAGCGGCTCGGGACCATGGAGTTTCCCCGGCTCCGGCTGGGGGTGGGGCGCGGCGATGCGCGGAGGGATCTCGCGGATCACGTGCTCTCGAAGTTCGAGGCCGACGAACAGCCGGCGCTCGGAGAGTTCATCGCCCGGGCGGCGGACGCCGCCGAGATGTTTGCCGCGGAAGGCATCGCCAAGGTGATGAACACGTACAACCCGGGCGCCACGGACCCGGACTGATGAACGACTAGCTCCTTGCTGCTTCGATAACCACGAAGGCCTTTGGCCAGCACGGAGCGCACGAAGACGATTCGATTCTTCGTTCTTCGTGGGCTTCGTGGAGGTCGCGCCAGCGACCTTCGTGGTGTTCACATGGCGGCCGCTTAGTCCAGAAGGAGAGACATGAAACGGAAGTACGAACTCGTCTACGTCGTGTCGCCCGAGGCGACCGACGCCCAGATCTCCGACCTGCACACGCAGGTCGAGCAGATCACCCAGCGCCTTGGCGGAACCATCGAGAAGACCGACAACTGGGGCCGGCGCAAGCTCGCCTACGAGATCGGACCGCACAAGGAAGGGACCTACGTCCTCGAGACCATCGACGGCGGCGGCGACGTGATGAAGGAAATCGACCGCCGGCTCAAGGTCTCGGATCTCGTCATCCGCCACCTGGTCGTCCGCATCGACGAGGAGCAGTCGGTCATCGATCGCACGCGGACGCGCCGTACCGAGAACGTGCGCCGGCGGCGTGTCGCGCGCGGCCTGCCGCCCGACCGGCAGCCGGGTGAGGGCCAGCGCGGCGACGTGGACGACGACCGCGACGATCGTTTCGACCTGCCTGAAGGGATGGACCGATGAACGGCGGCAAGAGAAGCTTTGGCAGCGGCGGCCGCGGCAAGACCGGGGGGCACGGCGCGCAGCAGGGGAAGGACGGCCAGCGCCGTCCCATGTTCCGCCGCCGCAAGGTCTGCAAGTTCTGCGCGGACAAGATCGACGACATCAACTACAAGGACATGAAGCTGCTGATGCCGTTCGTGCCGGAGCGCGCGAAGATCCTGCCGCGCCGGATCTCGGGCACCTGCGCCATGCACCAGCGGAAGCTGCGCACGGCGATCATGCGCGCGCGGCAGCTCGCGCTGATCCCGTACACGGCCGAATAAATTCAGGCGGACCTGAAGGTCCGCCTCTACGGCCCCAAGGTGACACGACGGTCGTGACGTCATGCGGATTGGGCCGTAACGTCAGGCGCGGTTTGTACGTAGAGGCGGACCTTCAGGTCCGCCTACGAGGACATCATGGAAGTCATTCTCAGAGACCACGTCGAGAAGCTGGGCAAGCGCGGCGAGATCGTCAAGGTTTCCGACGGCTACGCCAGAAACTACCTGCTGCCGCGGAAGCTGGCGCTGCCGGCCACCGATGGCAACAAGAAGCACGTCGAGCGCGAGCGGAAGATCATGGAATCGCGCGAGGCGGAGGAGAAGTCGGGCGCCGAGGCGATTGCCGCGCGCCTGGCCGCGGTCGACATCACGATCGCGCGCCGGGTCGGCGAGACCGAGCAGCTCTACGGATCGGTGACCGCGGCCGACATCACCGACTACCTCAAGAGCAAGGGCTTCGAGGTCGATCGGCGCAAGCTGATCCTGCCCGAGGCGATCAAGACGGTCGGCGAGCACGACGTGCCGCTGAAGCTGCACCGCGAGGTGACCGTGCCGCTGAAGGTGAAGGTCGTCAAAGAGGGCGCCGAGACGCCCGGCGCCTGATGGACGAGGCCGCCCGCGTCGGCGCGAAGGCGCCGGACTTCACGCTCACGAACCAGGACCGCACGCCCGTCACGCTCGCCGAGGAGCTGAAGAAGGGGCCGGTGGTCCTGGCGTTCTTTCCTGCCGCGTTCAGCGGTACGTGCACGAAGGAGCTGTGCACGTTCCGCGACACGATGTCCGAGTTGAACCGGCTCTCGGCCAACGTGATCGGGGTCAGCACCGACACGTTCTTCGCGCTGAAGGCGTGGGCCGACGCGCAGCGCTTCACCTTCCCCCTGCTCAGCGACTACAACAAGACCGTCATCCGCCAGTACGGCGTCGTCAACCCCGACATGATCGGCCTGAAGGACATTGCGAAGCGCGCCACGTTCGTCATCGATCGCGGCGGCACGATCAGGTACCGCGAGATCCTGGACGACGCGCGCAACGAGCCGGACTACGGGAAGCTCAGAGACGCGCTGGCGTCGCTGTAGCGTCGGCGGCGAACGCGAGCCGCCGCCGGAACTCGCGGCGCAGCAGCAGCAGGCTCATCCCCATCTGCGCGAAGACGGTCACCGCCGAGAGGAGCCATACCCATCGCAGCGTGAATCCCGGCATCCGCGAGAGGAAGAGGACCGGGATGGCCGTGCCGACGATTCGCGTCACGGAGCTGACGAGCGACGGGATGGTGTTGCCCATCGCCTGGAACATGCTCGACGACACGAAGATGATCCCGGACGCCATGTAGCTCCACGAGACGATGCGCAGGTATTCCTCGCCGACCGAGACCACCGCCGCTTCGCTCGTGAAGACGCGGATCATCGGCGCGGCGGCCGCCTGCGAGACGAGGAAGACGCACGCCATGCCGGCCGCGGCCATTCCCGCCGCGACATAGAACGTCTGCCGCACGCGCTCGCCGCGGCGCGCGCCGAAATTCTGTCCCGCGACCGGTGCCACCGCGAAGCCGAGCGCGACCACCGGCATGAAGCACGCCTGGATGATGCGCATCCCGATGCCGAAGCCCGCCTGCGCGCTGGCGCCGAACGGGCGGCTCACCGCGTAGATGACGAGCAAGTAGACGGTCATCATGCCGAATTCGGCGCCGGCCGGCAGCCCGACCTTCATCATGTCGGTCCACAGGCGGCGCCGCGGCGCGACCTGTGAGGCGGCGAACTTGAGGTACGACGCCGGCGGCGCGAAGTAGAGCGCCAGCCAGACGTTGCCGACGGCAATCGCGAGCAGCGTGGCGATGGCCGCCCCGGCGACGCCGAGCGCCACGCCGGTGCCCCATCCGAAAACGAGCACCGGCGCGAGGATGATGTTGATGACGATGGTGGCGCTCTGCACGATCATCCCGGGCTTGAAGTTGCCGGTGCCGCGCAGCGCGGCGCCCATCGCGACGAGCGGAAACTGCAGCGCGAGCGACGGGATGAACCAGCGCAGGTAGTCGCTGGCGAGAGTCGCGGTCTCCGCGTCGGCGCTGAGGGCGCGCGCGTACGGGGTGCGCAGCACCGCGCCGAGCGCGAAGAAGAGGAGGCCGAGCGTGACGGCGAGCCCGAGCGACTGATTGAACACCAGCCGCGCCGCGTCGTGGTCCTTGCGTCCGACCGCGTGCGACACGAGCGTCGTCGTGCCGACGCCGAGCATCTGCGTCGCGGCGAGCACGAGGAACATCAGGTTGCCGCTGACGGCGACGGCGGCGACCGCGCTGGTGCCGAGACGTCCGACCCAGTACAGGTCGATGAGGACGTACAGCGTCTGGAAGACCATCGCGACGAGCATGAAGCTCGACGTCTTGAGCAGGTGGCGCGAGAGCGAGCCGCTCGTGAGGTCTTGCATGGGCCGATGATTCTACATCCTGCTCTCGCTGCTTGGGCGGATGCCCCGCGTCTGATGGTCGATCGAGCGGTCGCGTTCTTGTGACAATCCCGCTACAATCGCTGCTCTCCTCTCTCCCTGCTCCCTCATGGCCGAAACGATCGCCACCGCAGAACGAACGCTTCCACACAATCTCGAGGCGGAGCGCTCGGTGCTCGGCGCGATCCTCGTGCACAACGACGCGTTCAACACCGCGGCGCAGGTCATCGACGGCCGCGACTTCTACCGCGACGCGCACCGCCGCATCTTCGACCGCATGGTGACGCTGAGCGAGCGCGGTGCGGCGATCGACTTCATCACGCTGAAAGAGGAGCTGTCGCGCGGCGGCGAGCTCGATCACGTCGGCGGCCCGGCCTACATCGCGTCGCTCGTCGACGGCGTGCCGCGCGCCACCAACGTCGAGTACTACGCGAAGATCGTCAAGGAAAAGGCAACGCTCCGCAGCCTGATCTACGCCGCGAACAAGATCGTCGCCAACGCCTACGAGGCCGAGCAGGAGTCGGACCTGATCCTCGACGAGGCCGAGAGCCTGATCTTCGCCGTCGCGGACGACCGGCTGAAGGCCGGCTTCGTGGCGATGCGGACGCTCGTCAACGAGAGCTTCCCCAAGATCGAGCAGCTGTTCGAGCACAAGCGGCTCGTCACCGGCGTGCCCACCGGCTTCGTCGATCTCGACGAGATGACGCGCGGCTTCCAGGGCGGCGACCTGATCATCATCGCGGCGCGGCCGTCGATGGGGAAGACGAGCCTCGTGCTGAACATGGCGCAGCACGTCGCCGTGCAGCCGCAGATGGTGGTCGGGTTCTACAGCCTCGAAATGTCGAAGGAGTCGCTCTTCATCAGGCTGCTGACGTCCGAGGCGCAGATCGACAGCCACCGCCTGATGAGCGGGCACATCGGCGAGCGCGACTACGGGCGCATCTCGCAGGCGCTCGAGCGGCTGAGCAGCATGGGCCTCTTCATCGACGACACCGCGAACATCGGCGTGCTGGAGATGCGCGCCAAGTCGCGCCGCCTGCAGTCGGAGCACGGCCTCAGCCTGATCGTCGTGGACTACATCCAGCTGATGAGCGCGCGCGGCCGCTACGAGAACCGCACGCTGGAGCTGGCGTCGATCTCGCGCTCGCTGAAAGGCCTCGCCAAGGAACTGAACGTCCCCATCGTGGTGTTGTCGCAGCTGTCGCGCGCGCCGGAGTCGCGCTCGGACCATCGTCCGCAGCTCTCCGACCTGCGCGAATCGGGCGCCCTCGAGCAGGACGCGGACGTCGTCATCCTCATCTACCGCGACGACGCATACAACCGCGACCCGAACAACCCCGACGCGGGCACCGCGGAGTTGATCCTCGCCAAGCAGCGCAACGGTCCAACCGGCATCGTGCGGCTCGCGTTCCTGCGCGAGCAGACACGCTTCGCGAACCTCGCCCCGGGCTCGTAAGTACATGGGGTTGGAGGTCATTTCTCGACGACCGTGCGCGGCGTAATCCGGAGCACGGTCGCGCATGTGGACCTGGCGGCGCTGCAGGCCAACTTCAGGGCCATCCGGGAGTTTCTCACCAGTGGGGCAACCCTCAAAGGTCTGCCCCGCAAGGTCCCTCGCATCATCGCTGTCGTAAAAGCCAATGCGTACGGCCACGGCTCCGAGCGTGTGGCGCTGGCGCTCGAGGCAGCGGGCGCGGATCTGCTCGCCTGCGCGGACATCGAGGAAGCGATCGTGCTGCGCCGTGCCGGCGTGCGCACGCCGATTCTCATCTTCGGCGCGCTCAGCGTCAGCGATCTCGACGGGCTGTTCGAGTTCTCGTTGACGCCGACGATCTCGACGCCCTCCGCGGCGCGCGCGGTGCAGGCCGCCGCCGCGCGCAACGAGGCCACGATCGGGTATCACCTGAAGATCGACACCGGGATGAACCGTCTCGGCTTCCGCCACGACAACCTGCCGCGCACGCTGCCCGGCGTGCTCGCGGGTCCGAACCTGCGGCTCGACGCCGTCTACACGCACTTTGCGACGGCCGACGAGCCGGAGACGCCGTTCTTCGACCGGCAGCGGACGAATTTCGAAGCGGCGCTGAAGACCATCGCGGACATGCGCGGTGGGCCGCGTGAAGGCGAGCCGTTGATCCATGCGGCCAACAGCGCGGCGACGCTGCGCGACTCGCGCGTCTGGTACGACATGGTGCGGCCCGGCCTGTTGCTCTACGGCATCGTCCCGCCGCCGCTGGCCTCGACGATCCCGCTGACGCCGGTGATGTCGCTGACGAGCCGTGTCGTCGCGGTCAAAGGGATTCGCCCGGGTGAAGGCGTCGGCTACGGCCTGCGCTTCACCGCGGACGCGCCCGTGACCACCGCCGTCATTCCCGCTGGCTACGCTGACGGCATCGACCTCCGCGTCTCGGGCCGGTGCCACGTGCTCATCCGCGGCCGCCGCGTGCCGATCGTCGGCGCGGTGTCGATGGACATGATGATGGTGGACGTGACTGGCCTCGACGAGGTGTCGCCGGGAGACGAGGTGGTCATCATCGGCCGGCAGGGCAGCGAATCGTGGCAGCAGATCGACGCGCGCGAGATGGCTGCCGCGATCGGCACGATCCCGTATGAGATCGTATGCCGCATCGGATCTCGAATCGAACGTCAGTACACGGCCACGTAGCCACAGAGGCACAGAGAAAATCAGGTACTGTTTGTGCTCTGTGTCGTTCTCTGTGTCTCCGTGCCTCTGTGGCGCTGTGAGCGCGTATGAAGCCCCCTAAGGTAGTGTTCGTTTGTCAGGAGTGCGGCGCGCAGGCGCCGAAGTGGGCGGGCCGCTGCACCGACTGCGGCGCATGGAACTCGCTCGTCGAGGAGCGCGTGTCGCAGGAACCCGCGGGCGGCGCGGCGGCGGGTCACCGCTACTCGCAGCTTGGCGCGTCGGGTTCCGCGAAGCTCTACGCCGAGGTCGAGACCGCCAACGCCGTTCGCCTCTCCTCGGGCATCACCGAGTTCGACCGCGTGCTCGGCGGCGGCATCGTCCCCGGTTCGCTCATCCTGCTCGGCGGCGAGCCGGGCATCGGCAAGTCCACGCTGCTGCTGCAGGCGGCGGCGCACTTCGCGAATGCCGCCGGCCCCGTGCTCTACGCGTCCGGCGAGGAATCCGAGCATCAGATCAAGAGCCGCGGCGACCGGCTCGGCGTCGGCGCCGCGCCGCTCTATCTGCTGTCCGAGACCTGCATCGAGCGGATCCTGGAGGAGATCGCGCGCCTCAAGCCCGCGCTCGTCATCATCGACTCCGTCCAGACCGTCTTCTCGATCAAGTTCCAGTCGGCGCCCGGCAGCATCGGCCAGGTGCGCGAGGCCGCGACGCAGTTCCTCTTTGCCGCCAAGGGCCAGAACATCCCGACCGTCCTCGTCGGCCACGTGACGAAGGATGGCAACCTCGCCGGACCGAAGGCGCTCGAGCACGTCGTGGACACCGTGCTCTACTTCGAGGGGGAGCGCCACCACTCGCATCGCGTCGTCCGCGCCATCAAGAACCGCTTCGGCGCGGTGAGCGAGCTCGGCGTGTTCGAGATGACCGGCACCGGCCTGCGCGCGGTTGCCAACCCTTCGCGCTTGTTTCTCTCCGAACGCGCATCGGGGACGCCGGGGTCCGCGGTGCTCTGCTGCGTCGAGGGGTCGCGGCCCATCCTGGTCGAGGTCCAGGCGCTCGTCAGCACCAGCACCTACGGCAACGCGAGGCGGATGGCGATCGGGATCGACCAGAACCGGCTCGCGCTCCTGCTCGCGGTCCTCGAAAAGCGTGCAGGCCTCAGCCTCGCCGGCGACGACGTGTACGTGAATATTGCAGGAGGAATGAACATCGAGGAGCCGGCGGCGGACCTGAGCGTGGTCGCGGCCGTCGCCTCGAGCGTCCGCAACCGTGGCCTGTCGCCCTCCACGGCCGTGTTCGGGGAAGTGGGGTTGAGCGGGGAAATCAGGGGTATTCCACAGGCACCCCTGCGGATTCGCGAGGCGGTGCAAATGGGATTTACCCGCATCGTCCTGCCGACAGCCAATCTCGACCCTTCGGAGTCAAAGGATTGCCAGTTAATCGGCGTCCGGACCGTGGGGGAGGCGCTCGATGAGCTGATCGCTTGATTTTCACCCCCCGAGGGCTCTAAGGTTCATCCACTCATAGCGCTCTGTGTGATTCGGTCATAAACCCAGGGGGCAGGCATGGTCTGGTCCATCATCGCGCGGCTCTTATTCATCCTGGCGGTCGGCTACTCGGCGTACCAGCTGCAGCCGCTCGGGGACGACCCCATTCCCAGCCTTGGTTTCGGCGTCGGGCTCGGCACGCTCGTCATCTTCCTCGAGCAGCGCCTCCAGCACATTGCGATGACCCACATGCTGGGGAGCCTCCTCGGCGGCGCCGTCGGCCTCGGCGCGGCGAAGACCATCGGCGCGGCGCTGTACTGGGCCGACGTCAACGATCACCGCGTCGTCTTCCTCCACAGCCTCATCCTGCTCGGCCTGCCGTACCTCGGGCTGGTGATGGGTGCGCGCAACGCCGAATGGCTCGAGCCCGAGCGCATCGTCAGCCTGTTCCGCAATACGGGACCACGCCGCCGCTACCGTGTCCTCGACACGAGCGTCATCATCGACGGCCGTATCGCCGACATCTGCGAGACCGGCTTCATGGACGGCACGCTCGTCATCCCGCAGTTCGTGCTGAAGGAGCTGCAGTTCGTCGCCGACTCGTCGGACTCGATGAAGCGCAACCGCGGGCGCCGCGGCCTCGACATCCTGCAGAAGATTCAGAAGATGGCCGGCGTGGACGTCACGATCTCCGACGTCGATTTTCCCGACATCAAGGAAGTCGACCTGAAGCTGATCGAGCTCGCGCGCACGCTCGAGGGGAAGATCGTCACCAACGACTTCAACCTGAACAAGGTGGCGCAGCTGCGCGGAGTGGCGGTGCTCAACATCAACGAGCTGGCCAACTCGCTCAAGCCCGTAGTCCTGCCCGGCGAGCTGATGAAGGTCTTCATCCTGAAGGAAGGGAAGGAATACAACCAGGGCGTCGCCTACCTGGACGACGGGACGATGGTCGTCGTCGACAACGCGCGCAAGATGATCGGCAAGACCATCGACGTCGTCGTCACGAGCGTGCTGCAGACGACGGCGGGGAAGATGATCTTCGGACGGTTCATCGACCCGGCGACGGCGGCGCAGGCCACGCCTTCGACGTCCACGGCGCCGGCTGCCGCGCCCGAGGGCGAGCCGGTGCGGCGCACGCGCGCGCAGATGCCTCCGTCCGCTGCGGCCGCGGGCAAGTGACGGCCGCCGGTAATTGCCTTTCCGACTTCCTCCTTTCCACTGGTGGCGGACGGTCTTCTACCTGATTCCCGCCATCACCGTCTACACCATCGTCCTCGGCACGCTGTCGATTGGCTCCAGTCTCTTCGAGCGCCGCGGACGCTTCGCGCACTGGTGCGCGCGCACGTGGTCGCGCCTGATTCTCGTGACGACCGGCGTGCGCGTGGAGATCAGCGGCCTCGAGCGCCTCGACCGTGACCGCGCCTACGTCTTCGTCGCGAACCACCAGAGCATCTACGACATTCCGATCATCTTCTGGTCGCTGCCGTACCAGATTCGGATCATCGCGAAGGCATCGCTCGGACGCTTTCCGTTCCTCGGCTGGCACCTGCGGCGCGCGGGCCACATCCTCGTCGATCGCCGGCATCCCGACCGCGCGGCCATCTTCGGCCGCGCCTCGAGGCTGATGAAGGAAGGGCTGTCGCTGATCGTCTTCCCGGAGGGCACACGCAGCCGCGACGGGCGCGTCGCGCCGTTCAAGGGCGGCAGCTTCTATCTCGCGCTCGAGGCGGGACTGCCGGTCGTGCCCATCGCCATCGTCGGCAGCCGGCACGTGATGTTGAAGGGCCGGCTGGCAACCTATCCTGGCCATGTGAAGCTGATCGTGCACGAGCCGATCGATACGACGGGACTCGCGGGCAATCCGCGCGCCGCGCGGGCGTTTGCGGCGCGCGTCCGCGAGATCGTCGCGCCCGCCGCCGAGGCAGACGTCGCAGCGCCCGCCGCATGACGTTCACGCTCGACCCCGCGCTCGCGTCGATCGTCCGCCCAGGCGTGCTCTGGTTCGACGGCGCGACCGTGGCCGAACACGATCATCGGATGGACGCCTCGCTTGCCGCCGCCGAGGCCGCCGTCCGCATGAACCCTCCCACGGAGACGACCGCGGTGCGGACGATGTACAAGCGCGTGGGCATCGACCCGACCAAGACGCGCCCCTCGTCCGAGGCGCTGCTGCGGCGCGTCCGCAAGGGCGACACGCTGCCGCGCATCAACTCGATGGTCGACGTCTGCAACTGGTGCTCGTTCGAGTTCCAGCTGCCCTACGGCCTCTACGACGCGGCGCACATCGAGGGCGACGTCACGCTGCGGATTGGCCGCGAGGGCGAGTCGTACCCGGGCATCCGCAAGGACGACGTGCACGTCGGCGGCCGCATCGCGCTGGTCGATGACGCGGGTCCCTTCGGCAACCCGACCTCCGATTCCGCGAGGACGATGGTGACGACCGCCACGACGCGCGGGCTGCTGGTGGTATTCGCGCCGCGCGAGGTGGATGGCGCGCGGTTGACGCGCGTCATGGACGTCACATCGCAGCGGATGCAGCAGTTCACCGGCTGTCGGGAGACGGGACGGCTGCTGGCGGGATAGTGGATGGTGGGTCCACCAACCACCAACCAACCGGACTAGAATCGGATCTCGTGCACGTCTCTGCCATCATCGCCGCGGGCGGCCGCGGCTCCAGGTTTGGCGGCGCGCAGCCCAAGCAGTTCGAGTTGCTCGCCGGCGTCCCCATCCTCAAGCGCACCGTCGATACGTTCCTCACGGGGTATCCCTTCGATGAGGTCGTCGTCGCGCTCCCGTCGGAGCTGGCCGCGCACCCACCCGCGTATCTCGACGACGCGATTGTCGTCGAGGGCGGCGAGCGCAGGCAGGACTCGGTCGCGAACGCGTTCGCGGCCGTGGCGCCCAGCTCACAGGTGATCGTCATCCACGACGCCGCCCGGCCGCTCGTCTCGCCCGCGCTCATCGAGCGCACGGTGGCGGCGGCGATCGAGCATGGCGCCGCGATTGCGGCACTCGCGGCCAGGGACACGGTGAAGCGCGGTGACGCGTCGCGGACGATTCGCGGCACGCTGCCGCGCGACGAGATCTTCCTCGCGCAGACGCCGCAGGCGTTCCGCGTCGGCGTGCTCCGCGACGCGCTCTCGCTCGCCTCGACCGCGGCCGACGCCACGGACGAGGCGACGCTGGCGGAGCAGGCCGGGCATCGCGTGCATCTCGTCGAAGGGGACGCCCGCAACCTGAAGATCACGACGCCCGACGATCTGGACATGGCCGAGCGCCTGCTGGCCCGCAGGGGCGGCGCGACGTCCATTCGCATCGGGAACGGATACGACCTGCACCGGCTCGTGGCGGGGCGACCCCTGGTTCTCGGCGGCGTCTCCATCCCGTTCGACAAGGGGCTCGACGGGCACTCGGATGCGGACGTGGTCTGCCACGCCGTCACCGACGCGATCCTCGGCGCGGCATCGGCGGGCGACATCGGCCGCCACTTCCCGGACACCGATCCCGCCTGGAAAGGGGCCGACAGCGTCGACCTGTTGAAGCGGGCGGTCGCCATCGTCAAGGCGGCCGGCTTCGGCGTCGCCAACGTCGACGTCATCGTCATCGCGCAGCGGCCGAAGCTGTCGCCGTACGTGGATTCGATGCGCGCGAGCCTGGCCTGCGCGCTCGGGATCGACATGGACCAGGTGAGCGTCAAAGGGAAGACGAACGAAGGCGTCGATTCCACCGGCGCCGGCGAGGCGATTGCGGTGCACGCGGTCGCCCTCATTCACCATGCGTCTTAGATTTGCGCCGAGTCCGACGGGGCAGCTCCACGTCGGCAACGCACGCACGGCGCTGTTCAACTGGCTGATGGCCCGCGGCGCCGGTGCGACGTTGGTGCTGCGCATCGAGGACACGGACTTCGCGCGCTCGACGAAAGAGGCCGAGCGGTCGGCCATCGACGACCTGCGCTGGCTCGGGTTGAACTGGGACGAGGGGGCGGACGCCGGCGGCGCGCACGGCCCGTATCGGCAGTCCGAGCGGCTGCACATCTATCGCGCGCACGCCGCCGAGCTGATGTCGAAGGCGCTGGCGTACCACTGCTTCTGCTCCGAGGAGCAGCTCGAGATGGACCGCTACCAGGCGCTGCGGAACATGCAGCCCCCCAAGTACGTCGGCCGGTGCCGGAACATCCCGCGCGAGGAGGCGCGCAGGCGCATCGAAGGCGGGGAGCCCGCGACCATTCGCTTCCGTGTCCCTGACGGCGACCGCGAGGTCAGCTGGGAGGACCTGGTCCGCGGCCGCGTCGCGTTCACGACCGACGTCATCGGTGATTTCGTGATGCTGCGCTCCGACGGTGTCCCCGCCTACAACTTCGCCGTGGTCATCGACGATGCGCTGATGGAGATCAGTCATGTGATTCGCGGCGAGGACCACATCTCGAACACGCCGCGGCAGCTGTTGCTGTGCGAAGCGTTCGGGTGGAAGGGGCCGGTTTTTGCCCACGTGCCGAATGTCCTCGGTCCCGATCACGCCAAGCTGTCCAAGCGTCATGGCGCGACGTCGCTTGGCGAGTTTCGCGAGCGTGGCTACCTGCCCGAGGCGCTTGCGAACTACCTCGCGTTGATCGGCTGGTCGCCCGGCGAGAACGAGGAACTGCTTCCGCTCGAGGAGCTCGCGAAGCGGTTTCGCATCGAGGATGTCGGCAGGAGCGCCGGCGTGTTCGATCCGGAGAAGCTCGCGTGGGTGAACCGGCATTACCTGAAGCTGGCGGCGCCCGAGCGCCTGGTGGAGCTCGCGCTGCCGTTTCTGCGGCAGCTGGGGTGGATCGGCAAGGATCCGGGGCCGGGGATCCGGGATGCGAAAGCGCTCGACTTTCTTACGAAGGCGGTCGGCACCGCCGCGCAGTCGGTTGACCGCCTCGACCAGGTCCCGGGCCGCCTGCATTTCCTCTTCGACTACTCGGCGGAGGCGTCGCTGGCCGACCCGGCGATTCGCGCGGAGGCCGCCGATGCGCGCGCCGTCATCGCCGCGCTTGCCGGCGAGCTCGCGGCGGCAGGACCGCTCACCGACAAGGAGACGTTCCGCACGCTGGCGGGTCGTGTCCGGGAGAAAACCGGCGCGAAAGGGAAGGGACTGTTCCATCCGATTCGCCTCGCGCTGACGGGCGAGCAGGAGGGGCTCGAGCTCGACATCGCGGTGCCGCTGATCGAACAGGGCGCGGCCCTCCGCGGCCCCGACGTGCGCGCGGTGTCGAGCGCCGCGGACCGCGCCGCCGCGTTCCTGCACGAGCTCGAGAAACCGGTCGCCAACGCGTGATCATTTACGGGATCAATCCGGTGCTCGAGGCGCTGCGCGCCGGGCGCGTGAAGGAGCTTCGCGTCGGTGACCGCGCCGACGACCGGCTGAAACAGTTGCTCGCGCTCGCGGGAGAGCGCGGCGTGCGCGTCAGGCGCGTGCCTGCGGACGCGCTCGAACGCGAATCGCGCCGCGGCGTGCACCAGGGGGTCGTCGCCGAGGTCGAAAAGGCCGACGACCACAGCATCGACGAGATCGTTCGCGGCGCGACCGGCCCGGCGCTCGTCGTCGTGCTCGACGGCGTCGAGGACCCGCACAACCTTGGAGCGATCCTGAGGACGGCGGATGCCGCGGGCGTTGACGGCGTCGTCGTCCAGAGCCGGCGGTCGGCGGCGCGTGACGGCGTGGCGGCGAAAGCGTCGGCGGGGGCGCTGGCGCACGTGAAGATCGCGGAGGTGGTCAATATCGCGCGCGCCGTCGAGGAGTTGAAGGACGCGGGGGTCTGGACCGTCGGCCTGGCGGGCGAGGCGGCAGCGTCCTACGAGACCATCGACTACACGCTGCCGACCGCAGTGGTCGTGGGCGCCGAGGGCGCCGGGTTGCGACGTCTGGTGCGTGAACGCTGCGACCGCCTCGCGTCGATTCCAATGCGCGGCCACGTTTCGAGCCTGAATGTCTCGGTGGCGGCAGGGATTGTGTTGTTCGAGGCTATCCGTCAGAGGAGCCTGAAAAACGGCCAATAAAGAGGGCCCACGGCTGAGATTGGGCCGTCATTCACAGGGACCCCTGTTGGCTGTCGTGGCACGGGAAGTGCTATAATTCGCTCTTTGTCTGGCTGGCGTAGCTCAGTCCGGTAGAGCAGCTGATTTGTAATCAGCCGGTCGGGGGTTCAAATCCCTCCGCCAGCTCCACCGAAGT
>Ga0070695_100000032_pt1 | contig 53084 bp, 38 predicted proteins | sample KBSK1252metaG_FD_65471 | JGI IMG/M metagenome (GOLD analysis project Ga0070695, IMG submission 65471) | Corn, switchgrass and miscanthus rhizosphere microbial communities from Kellogg Biological Station, Michigan, USA - KBS K1-25-2 metaG | ecosystem: Host-associated > Plants > Roots >...
CGCGTGAGCGTGCCGCTGACGCCGGTGATGGTCAGCGTGTAGGTGCCGGCCGGCGTGCCCGCGGGCGTCGTGACCGAGAGCGTCGACGTGGTCGCCGCCGGATTCGTGCTGAACGCTGCGGTGGCGCCCGGGGGCAGTCCACTGACGCTGAGCGTGACGTCGCCGGCGAAGCCGCCGGTCGGCGTGATCGTCAGGTCGTAGCTGGTCGAACCGCCCGGCAGCGCGGTTTGACTCGCGGGGGACGCGGCGATGGTGAAGCTGCTCGGCGTGCCCGTGGCGACGAACCGGTCGAGGACGTTGGCGGTCGTCTTCTGGATTCGGGCGTCGACGAGGTTGGTCTGTGCGTAGTTGTCCAGCGCCCAGGTCCAGCCCATCGACCCGGTCGCGAACACCCAGGCTCCGCTCGCGGCCTGGTAGACGGAGGAGTTGGAATAGTCCCCGGTGAACGGCGAGCGCGACAGCAGCGTGTACGTGCCGGTGACGGCATTCGGGCCCGGATATTGGCTGAAGAAGCGGTCTGCCCTCCATCCGACGATGCCCGTCACCGTGTCGCCGTCCTTGAACCCGGTTCCGGCGTACACCCAGTTCTGGCTGTTGTTCACGACGTAGGTCGCCCACTGGGTGACCGGCGTCCACTCGACCGTGCTGGCGAACTGCACGCCCATCAGCGTCTGTTCCGGACGGTTCAGCAGCGGGTCGCGCCAGAGGACCGTTTTCAGCGTCGTGTCTGTGATCGGGTCGATGCTGGCGTTCTTATAGGAGACGAGGACGCGGTTGGGAACGTTGGTGCTCGAGGGCTCGAACCGCGCCTGCCAGTAGATGGCGTTCGCGCCGAAGAAGCCGAGGTTGACGCCGGCATCGCGTGCGGCGAGGACGGCGTCGTACATCTGTTTCGTGTAGTACGCGTCGTACCCCACCGAGAGGAAGCCGCGATGCGTCAGGAGCCTCTCGCCGTTCGTGTGCGTGTCGACGTCGGTCGAGTAGGTGACGTCGTACCCTTTCTGCTCCAGCCAGCGTACGAATTCAATCTCGTAGGCCATGAAGTCTTCGCCGTCGCCGTTGTTCGCGTACGGCCGATCGAAGGACACCTTCGCCGCGGCGCGGCTGCCGGTCACCGTATTCGCACCGAAGCTCTTGTAGTCGACGAGGCTCTTGCCAGTCAGACTGTCGTTTGGATAGTTGTTGTACGCCTGATACGTGGTGACGGGCTGCTGATAGAGCAGATCGGCCACGCGGTTGTCGTCGCGAACGGTGAACACGATGTAGTTCCGGTAGCCCTGGGCATTGGTCAGGATGGCGAAATAGATTCCGGACGTCCACGAGCTCTGCGTCGTCAACGTGTAGGACGGCGTCCAGCGGCACTCGATCAGTCCGGTGGTGGCGTCGGTCGGACAGGTTGCCTGCCGGACACCGCTGAGGGGGCCGGCATGGGCCATCAGGCGTCCGCCCAGGCCCTGATACCAGCCGATCCGGTAGACGTCGATGGCGTAGGTCTGCGGCGTGTTGACGCTCACGTAGAACGTGATGTTCCCGCCCTTGTTGACGCTGACGGCCGACGCATACCCCTTGATTTGCCCGGTGGTGTCGTTCGCGGCAGTGCCCCACGGGATCTGCCAGTCCCCGGTCCCGGGTTGGAGGTTCTCGAGCACGATCGGGTTGTCCGCGGCGGCGGCCGCGGTCGGGGCGAAGGCCGCTGCCGCGCACAGCGCGACGGCCATGAAGAAGGGGACTAAGCGAATGCGCTTGACGGCCTGCATCGGTACTCCTGTCCGCGGAGCGGGCGGACCGTCAACCGCGTGTCGCCCACAACCGGCTCGATGCGATCTCGTGTCCCGCGCGGGTTCGCACCCGCGCCGTGAGCTGCGCACGGCCGGCCTGAGTACTCGAACCGTTCTTGCGGAGCGGTGCAGGTGACTTATTTATGATTTCGAGGGGCGCGCGATGCAACCCGGCCGCCATCGGCGGCACGTCGGGCGCCCCGGGCCGGATCGCGTCTCGTCCCCTTCAATCTCTAATGTTTTTTGCGCGCTCGGTGGCGGGATTGCACGCGTCGGCGCCCGTCAACAAGGACAAAGTCGCCCTCAGGATGGAGAAGTCCGCTTGTTTGGTGGGAATTCGACGACGTGAAACGGGGCGCGGATGTGCGACGTGAAACGGCGCGCGGACGGAAGGCGCCTACTATACGCGAGGTCTTCGGCGTCGCAGCAATCTTTGTTTCGTTCCACTGGCTCCAGAGGCAGCAGTGCCGCGGGTTGCTTGTGCGCTATAATCCGCCGTCAGCACCCACGCGAGAGAGGCTTTTCTTGCGTATACACATTGCGTTCGGCGTTCTGGTCGTTCTGGCCGCGCCCGTGTACGCCCAGGGTGTTCCGGATCCGGGCACGGATCGGGAATTCAGCGCCAAGTTGAGCGTGTGCAACGAATGCCACGGCGCCAACGGCGTCCGCAGGAATGCCACCATTCCGGTCATCGGCGGTCAGCCCGAAAATTACCTCCTCAAGCAGCTGCACGACTTCGAGCGTGGAGATCGACACGACGAGGTCATGCCGTGGATGGTGCAGACCCTCACGCCGCAGGAACGCGAGATTGCGGCGGCGTTTTTCGCGAAACAGAAATGGCCGGCGCGGTCCGCGGCCGTCGCATCCACGGCGCCCCCGCCCGGAATCGCTGTCTGCGGGGCGTGCCATGCGGCGGACTTCGTCGGCGCCAGGCAGGCTGATGGCACGGCGGCACCTCGTCTGGCCGGCCAGGGCTACCCGTACCTGGTCGAGGCGATGCGCCGCTTTGCCGAAGGCGAGCGGAAGAACAACGACATCATGACCAGGATGATGGCGGCGATGTCGCCGGCCGAGCGGGACGCGATCGCGCGTTACCTGTCAGGCCTCTGATCCGCGGGAGATTTTCGGGCGCAGCGAGGTCGTTCACCATCGGAGATTCGGGAGGACGCAATCATGAATCCCAATCGATCCGGGCGCAGGGGTTTCCTGAAGAAGACGGCTGCACTGGCTGGTGCCGCCGCGGGAGCAGGATGGGCCGTCGGCGGCCAGTCAGCTCACGCGCAACATGTCCACGGCGAGGCACCGCGCCGCGGGGCCCGCTACCGCGTCGATCACATGACGCACTACACCCCGCTGCAGGATTATTCCGGAATCATCACCCCGGCGCCGCTGCACTTCATGCAACAGCACTCCTCCGAGTATCCCGAGATCGATCCGCAGCAGCATCGCCTCACGATCCACGGCATGGTCGATCGTCCCTTGAGTTTCTCCCTGGCGGACCTGAAGCAGCTGCCGTCCGTGTCGCGGATTCATTTCCTGGAGTGCCATGGAAACAGCTCTCCCGCGATCCATGGCTCCGAGGATCCGATCCTGGGGTTGCCGGTCCAGTTCATCCACGGGATGACCAGTTGCAGCGAGTGGAGCGGCGTGCTGCTGTCGGTGTTGTTGAACGAGGCCGGCGTGCAGAAAGGCGCGAGCTGGCTGGTGTCGGAAGGGGGAGACGCCGGCAAATTTACGCATACGCTTCCGCTGGCGAAGGCCATGGAGGACGTGATCGTGGCCTACGGCCAGAATGGCGAGCCGTTGCGCATCGAGCAGGGGTTCCCGATTCGGCTCGTCGTCCCCGGATGGGAAGCCCCTTCCAGCGTGAAGTACGTGAAACACATCAAGGTCGTGGACCAGCCGTACATGGCGTGGAACGAGAGCATGAATCATTCGGTCTCGAGGCCCGACCTTGGCGGCAAGGCGCGCTGGTACCACTTTCAGTTCGGCCCGAAATCGGTGATTACACGGCCTTCAGCGGGAATGAAGATCCCCGCCCGCGGATATGTCCAGATTACCGGCCTCGCGTGGTCGGGCGCGGGCATGGTCACGAGAGTGGAAGTCTCGACGGACGGCGGCCGGAGTTGGAAGGAAGCGAAGCGTCATGCGCCCGTGCTGCCGAGGGCGCATACCCGGTTCACGTACGACTGGGCCTGGGACGGACAAGAGGCGGTGATCCAGTCCCGCTGCACGGACGAGGCGGGTGAGGTTCAGCCGTCGCTGGCGGAGTTGACGAAGAACTGGGGCATGAACCCGGCGGATTGGAAGAAAGATCCACTTCCCCGCGCCATCCATTTCAATGCGATTCAACCCTGGAAAATCGCGCGCGATGGGAGCATTTCCGATGTCTTCTTCGCATAGATTCCTGCTGGCGGCGATGGTCGCGGCCATGCCTCTGGCGGCGCTGGCGCAGTCGCCGCCGCGCGTCTATCCCAACGTGGGCACGCCCCTGAGCCAGGCCGAGATCCAGAGCTTCGACCGGATGATCGGGCCGGAGGGAAAGGAACTCCCTGCCGGGCACGGAACAGTCAAGGAAGGCGCGGCGATCTTTGCCGGGCGGTGCCAGGTCTGCCACGGGAAGAATGGCGAAAACGGGCTCATGCGGAGTCTCGTGATCGGCAGTCCCGGCCAGCCGTACCGCGGCCCCTTTTACGGTGATGAACGGAACGGGCCGAGCTACTACCCGTATCCGACGATCGCCTGGGACTACATCAACCGCGCGATGCCTCCCAGCAATCCAGGATCGCTCGCGCCGAACGACGTCTACGCCCTGGTCGCGTTTCTGTTCTACTCGAACGGCATTATCAAAGCGGACGACGTCATGGACGAGAAGACCCTGCCGAAGGTCGTCATGCCGAACCGGAATGGCTTCGTTCCGGCCGTGCCGGTGTATCCCCCGGAAAAGAAACCCAGCTGGTTCTGAGCGCGAGCGGCGGCGAGCGTCGTCACGCGTACGCGCGTCTATGTCTCCCGCAGAAGCCGCCGGCGCGCCGCCCGCAGCTCGCGGCGCTGCGCCGGTGTGGCTTTCGGGAATGAGAGGTCCAGCTCCTCGAGGGCGTCGACAATCACGTCGGCGACCACAACGGCAGCGAACCATTTGTGGTCGGCAGGCACGACATGCCAGGGCGCGTGAGCCGTGGCCGTTGCGGCGATCGCGTCAGCATACGCCCCCTGGTAGCCGCGCCACTTGTCACGCTCGGCGAGATCGCCGGAGGAGAATTTCCAGTTCTTCGCCGGATCGTCGAGCCGCGCCAGCAACCGCCGCCGCTGCTCCCGCCGCGAGACGTGCAGGAAAAACTTGCGGATGATGGTGCCGTTCCGCCAGAGATGGCGTTCGAACGCGTTGATGTCCTCGAAGCGATGTTTCCAGATGTCGCGCCCGATACGATCCGGCGGCAGCTTCTGCGCGGCAAGCACCTCCGGATGCACCCGCACGACGAGCGTTTCCTCGTAATACGAACGGTTGAAGATGCCGATGCGGCCGCGCGACGGCAGCGCCTTGGCCGCGCGCCAGAGATAATCGTGATCCAGTTCCTCGGCGGACGGCTGCTTGAATGAGTGAACGTCCGTGCCCTGCGGGTTGAGGCCGGACATGACGTGCTTGATGACGTGATCCTTGCCGGCGCCGTCCATGCCCTGGAAGATCAGCAGCAGTGCGTATCGATGCTGCGCCCATAACAGCGTCTGCAGCGCATCGAGCCGTTCGATACCTTTCCGCAGATGCGCGCTCGCCGACTCTTTGCTGCGGAAGTGGCCCCTGTCGGCAGGTGCAACGCGGGTGAGCGCCCGCCGATCGCCCTGGCGCACTCGGAATGGAGCAACGTTCATCGGCGCTATATATCACGCTGTCGCGGCGGTCGAGGCGACAGTGATTGAACGCCAGATGAACTGAAAGCTCAACCAACGCAGCGCACTACTATGGCGATGTGAGATGTGTTGCTCTCGTCATGACTCTTATCGCAGCCGTGGTGTTCCAGGGGCACGATCACGTGTACGAGCGCGTCAAGCCGCAGAGCAGGATCGCGTACTGGGTGATCGGATCCGGCGGACGGTTCCGCGGCGGCGATCTCGACAAGAGAAGCCCGCTCGCCGCCAAGGGTTACGACGCGGACAATGCGTTCCTGCTCGCGCATATTTCCGGCGACACGATGACCTTCAACGCCATCTCGCGCAGCGGTCAGGTCGTCGATTCCGGCATCGTCACTCGCCGCATGCCCGCGAAGTGATCGGGCGATGCTACGCCGCCGCGCACCCGCGCGGCGGCGGCCCTGACCTCTGCCAGGGTCATTCAGCTGATCGGTGGTGGATTAGTGGTCGTGATGATCGCCGCCGTGATCGTCGTCGTCGCGGCTGTCGATCTGACTGCGGATCTCGCCCGGCGGGAATTTGTCGCTGTGCACGTTCACATAGGTCCGTCCCGCGCGGATCAACTTGACGACCTCGGCGAACTCCGTGGCCGCAATGCCGTTCACGGCCTGGGGCTGGACGTCGGCGGCCGTCAGCGTTCCCGTGGCGCTCCCGGCACGGGTATTCAGCGGATCGTTCGCCGTGCAATCCGGCGTATTGGTAGTCGGCGACGGAAAGGCGGCGGTATCGCACAGCCACAGGACGATGCCACCGGAGTTCTGCGGCCATCCGATGTGGATGTGGGCTTGCCTGACAGGTGCTTCGAGATCCTTGAACGTCAGCTCGTAGGTGATTTCCGTTTCGTCGCGGTTGATGGTCGCGTGGAAGGTGCCGCTTCCCGTGGTGGAAACGACCGCGGCCGCTTCGTTGGTGCCGTTGAGGAATTCGCGGAACCGGCGCCCTCCTTCGTCCGTGAACACGAAGGCGGTTGCGGCGACCGCGAAGACCGCGGTTGCGACTATCGTGGCTCTTCTCATCTTGGACCTCCGGTTGGGGAGTTGACTGGGAACCAGAGTGGACCGTCCGCCCTGCGGGATCGAACCTGACACTATCCGTCTGTTTCCCTGCCGGATCAAGATGGTTTTTCGCCGGCCAGCTCCGCGAGGGACGCCGCGGTGCGCTCGCGCAGCGCGCCGAGCGACTGTTTCGCATCGCTCCACCGCCGCTCCTCCGCCTGAACGAACCGCGCGTACGGCGCCACGGCATCGTTGAGCCGATGGCCGCTCTGCTCGCGCGCACGATCGAATTCGGTCTTGAGCGCCGACTTGAGGCGAACGCGCAGATCAGCCACCTTCTCGTCGAGCGTCGCCTTGGCGCGCTTGCGGCGCGCCGGGATGATCAGGAAGCCGACGCCCAGCACCACACTGGCCAGCAGGATTCCCGTCACATCGGCGGCGACGGTAGACGCGGCTATGGTAATCAGCGTGCCGAGTCCCAGCGCCGCACCGCCGGCGGCCGCCGCTGCGGCGACCGCGACTCCCGCCTGGTCGGCAATCACCGCCGCCTCGCGGCGTTTGTCGTACGTGTCGACCACGCGCTGCGCCTCCCGCCCGACGGAGTCAATCAGCCGGCTCCGATCGTTGTGGAAGCTGCCGATGTCCGGCGCGCCGAGCATGCGCGGGGCGTGCTGGCGCTGCCGTTCGGACAGCTTGCTCGTGACGGCCTGCCATTGGCGGAAGTCCTGGTCGACCAGCCAGTCGATCATGTCGGTCACGCGGCGCTCGATCTGAATGGGCGCGTCGCCGACGACCTTCTCTTCGAACTCCTTCTGCACCCGCGCGCGGTTGAGCAGATCCACGACCCGCCCGATGCGCAACGTGTCCTCGAAGAAACGGTGCCCCCGCGCTTCCATGTCAGCCAGCTCCTTCTCGATGGCCGACATGCGCAGCTCGAAGCCGCGTTCCATGTCCTGCCGGAAGACCGCCAGCTGACGCTCGATGTCCGCGAGCAATTGCAGGTCCTCCTCCATCAGCGTCAGGCGTTCGGCGGCGACGGTCGTGTAGCGCTGTGCGAGCGCCTGACCGACGCCCAGCGGATTGGCCAGCTTCAGGCGGAAGCGGCTCGCGACGTCGAGCGTCTCGCGCAGATATTGCTCCAGCGCCTCGAAACGACTCGCGCCCCAGAGCGAGGGCTCGCCCTGTTTGGCGCGTTGCGCCAGCCGCGCACTGACGGCGAGCACCGGTGGATCGAGTCCAAGCAGGTCGCGAGCGGCCTGCCTGACGAACGTCAGTACTTCCTCCAGCTCGGATGGCTTGCCGAAGATGTCCGCCTTGTTGACGACGATGACGATCTTCTTCCCCCAGTCACGAATGGTGGCGAGCAGAAGCCGCTCGGTCTCCGTGAACGGGCGGTCAGCCGACGTGAGGAAGAGGACGAGGTCCGACCGGGGGACGAACTCGGTGGTGAGCCGCTCGTGCTCGCGCATGATGGCGTTGGTGCCCGGTGTGTCCACGATGTGGACGTCCCGCAGCAGGTCGATCGGGGCGGTAACGACCTGGACGCCCTCCGGGTCGACGCCGCGGGTCACGGCTTCGCCGAACTTGACGACCTGGATTTGCGCCGTCGTGGGCGTGACCCCTTCCTGCAGGAGCGGTTGTCCGAGGAGCGCGTTGATGAAGGCACTTTTTCCGGCGTTGAATTCGCCGACGATGACGAGCAGGAAGAGTTGGTCGAGTTGCCGGATGGTCGCCGCCAGCGTCGCCTGGTCCTCGGCCGACGCGCCAAATTGAACCAGGGCGTCGCGCAGGGTGGCGAGCAGCGCGCGTCCGTCGGCAAGCTGACGCTCCGATTGGGCGTCAAGAACGCGAAGCACGCGTGAGGCTATCGCAAAACCATTGCCGCCACCCTATTTCAGCTCGAATTCGACGAATTCGATCAAGGTCGTACCGGTGTTCTTCACCGACCTCGTCTGCCCCGCATCCTGCCAGATGAAATCGCCGTCGTAGGGAGCCATGCCGCGGTCGGCCGAGCCAGGCACCATCTCGGCCAGGACGCCGCCGTGAACGTAGACCCTGAGGCCGGGGGCTGTTTGCGTGATCGGTCCGGTCGCCTCTCCGGGTTTCAGCGCGACGCGCCAGGCCCGCAGCCGCGCGTTGTCCATGATCTGCGTGTAGCCCTTGACAGCCGATCGGTCCGACACCGTGGTGCCGGCCGGTGCGCGGTTCTTGAGGATGAAAGAGATGTTGTGGAACGGCGTCGGCCCGACATTGGTCGCCTTGTGCGTGCGCGGGCCATTCTTCGTCACATCCGTAAACGTCGCACGGCCGGGTTCGCCGTCTCCACCCGATCCGGGCGCGCTCACTGCTTCCGAGCCGTAATCCTGATTGGTCTGCGACGCCGGGGTCAGGTTCACCGACACGGAGTCGGCGTAGTGGATGTGGTAGCCGGTGTTGCGCCCGGGCGGAATGTTGACGTTCAGGAGAATGAGGTACTCGTTGGAGAAGACCGGGATGTGGAACGGCGCCTTGTCCATCGGCACCGGCTTGTCCTGCAACGGCTTGTCCTGGACCTGAGCGGCCGCCGGCTGCGCCAGCGCGCCGGCGAGCACGAGCAGCGATGCTGAAACGACATGCCTCATGGCGCTCCTCCCGGTTTGAGGTGGGCGGATAGTACACCATTCAACTCGGCTACACTGTGCGCCATGAAGAAACGACATCTGTCTGCCGTCGCCTGTTCGCTCGCTCTGGCCTGGTCGGCTCCCGCCCGTGCGCAGCTCGCCCCTGCCAATGACATGGGCGTGGCGCTCGGACACATGCACCTGGCGGTCAAGGACGTCGAGGCGCAGAAGCAGTTCTTTACGACCATGCTCGGGGGAAAGCTCGTGGCCAACGGGCCGCTGACGTTGATCGAGTTCCCCGGCATCTTCGTGATGCTCCGGCAGGCCGACGCCGCCGCGCCGCCCGCGGGATCCGTCGTCGATCACTTCGGGCTGGTCTACAAGGACATCGAGGCCGCGCGCGCCCGCTGGAAGGCCGCCGGCGTCAAGTACGACGTTGGCGACGTGAACCACAATCAGGGGTACGTCTTCGCGCCGGACAGCGGGATTCGCGTCGAGTACTTTGGCGATCCGTCGCTACCCGGGCCCGTCAGCATGGATCACGTGCATCTCTTTCCTGCCGAGGCGGACATCAAGGCGATGCAGGCGTGGTACGCGAAGGTGTTCGGGGGCTTCCCCGGCCAGCGTCAGCGCGTTGCCCGGCCCGGAGTCATCGAGGTCGACTACTTCCATCGCTTCAACTTCTCGTTTTCAGCGTCGATGGGAACGCCCGCGCCGACGAAAGGGCGCGCCATCGATCACCTCGGCTTCGACGTGAAGAGCCTCGACGAGTTCGAAAAGAGGATCGCCGCGCTCGGCGTGAAGTTCGAGGCGCCGCCGCGAGCCGTTCCGAACACGCGGACGAAGATCGCGTTCCTGACCGACCCGTGGGGCACGTACATCGAGGTCACGGAGAAACTGTCGCCAGAGGCGTCGGGCTCCGCGACACGTTAGGGCCACAACGGGGTTGCCACAAAGCTTTGTGGCCAAACCTGTACTGCTGACCCGGCGAGCGCTCGTCAGGGACGAACTGGCTGGAGGAGTAGCCTGAAGTTCTCGACGAGCGTGACCCGTGATTCTCTGAGGTTGTCCCGGCCGAGAAGCAGAAATCGCTTCCCATCGATCGTGGCGTATTGTTTGTGAACGGTGTCGCGATAGAACCATGTCAGCGGCCGCTCCGCCGAAGCCTTGAGGAGCGTCCGCGTGCGTCCGGCAACGAGACAACCGTCAGGGTCCGTGTCAATTCGTACTGCCACGAACTGGTTGCCGTCGAGAAACCACACCTCGTCTCCGTTTGGGCTCCACTGAGGCAGGCACGCCGCCTCGCGACTCACTTGCAGGCGCGTCGAAAAATCCGGAAAGGTCGTCACCGTCACCGCCGTCCGTCCCTTCGTCCTCGAGTCGTACGCCAATAACCGGCCGTCGCGAGAGATCGCCACATTGCCGAACAGCTCTGGTATCTGCGCAATCCTCACCGCACGTTGCCCATCGATCCCCACCTGTGCGATCTCGGTCGTTCCTTTGACGCCGAGCCGTACAAAGACAATCGCCTGGCCGTCGGGCGTCCACGCAGGAAGTCCGCGCTGTGTCCTTGTCGCGACGGTGACCGGAGGCCGTGTCTGGCCGATGCGGAAGAGCCAAAGCTTCCCGCCAGCGCGCGTCGTGAACGCGAGGGAATGGCTGTCGGGCGACCACGAGCTCCATGGGTAGTAATCGGGCGCCGCATACGTCTCCGCGCCCCGTTTCAAATCGTAAATCCACACTCCCAATGCCGCATCGTTGCTCGCCGATGCTGCGGCGGCGAGGTAGCGGCCATCCGGCGAGAGCGCGAGATTTCGCTGGTCCAAGTATCCAGTAGAGACCGACCCCGTTTCACGGCCCTGCGAATCAACCCACCGTAACCTCGCCGGTTCTTTTCCAACGGCACCGAGGATTGCCAAGGTGCCATCGGCAGCGGGCAGCGACGGCCTCCAGACATCCTCGAGCACGCGCCGCGGCGGACCCGCCGCTGCTTGCGATGGATCGAACGAAGCGGCCCAGAGCGCGAGGCCGTCCTTGTCCTCGGTCGACAGCAGAAGGTCCCCTGTCTCGGACGCGTATGACAATCCGGTGATAACGGTGTCGGGGAAGGACAGGACCTGGCGGCGCGCCGCGTCGCGAAAGACCCACACCGTGCCGAAGTCTCTCTTGCCGCCAAATAACCCCGGATTCACGACGATTGTGCGTCCGTCGTCGAGGATGAGGGGGAATCTGAAGTTGACGATGTTGGCATCGAAATCCCATCGCGCGACGAAATCGCTGTCTCCTCCGCCTACGGGCACTCGAACGATGCCACCAAACGCGGGCACGTAGACGAATGACTTGTGCCATGCGAGGCCCATGTCCGGGCGAAACACTTGTGCCTCTTCCGGTCGCCAGAGGGCGCGTCCTTCAGTGCCATCGACCCGAACGATCCGCACCTCGGAGCCCAGGAAATACGCCAGCGCGTCTCCAGAGGGCGACCACGCGATCGATCCAATTCCTGGATTGGTAACCACGCGATTCGCCGCGGAGCGATCCAGGCGGCGCACCCAAAGGCCATCCTCCATCGCATAGGCAACGGACGATCCGTCGATCGACATCACGGCATGAAGCGCTCTCGCCGTGCCGGCGACTTCGACGATCCGCAGCGGGCCAGGCCGAGGCGCAAACGAATCCGGCGCCCGGGACTGCTTCGCGAGCACGGCATCCGAAAGCGCGATGCGGGCCTCGCCAATGTCGCGCAGCCGCGCCTTCGGATCCCGATCGAGGCAGCGTTGCAGCAGCTCTCGCGTGCGCTCCGGCAGGGAAGGTGGCAGGGCATTCCAATCCGGTTCGCGCGTCAACACGGCCGCAAGTGTTTCTGCGATGTGTCCACCGCCGAAAGGCCGTTGCCCGGTCAGTGCTTCGTACACCACGCAGCCGAAGGCCCAGATGTCACTCCGCTTGTCGCACGGTTGACCCCGGACCTGCTCCGGACTCATGTAGGCGGGCGTCCCCAGAATGAGCCCTTCCCGCGTGTGGTCATCCGAAAATGTCGGTGACTGCGTTCCGGCGGCTTCGGCCCACGAAACGTCGAACTTCGCCAGTCCGAAGTCGAGGACCTTGACGACGCCCTCAGGCGTAATCTTGACGTTCGCAGGCTTGAGATCGCGGTGAACGATCCCTCGCTCGTGCGCGCTCTCGAGTGCATCAGCGATTTGGCGGGCGATCGTCAGCGTGTCGCGCAGCGGCACGGCGCCGCGTGCGATGCGCTCCGCCAGCGTCTCGCCTTCGACGAGTTCAAGGACCAGTGCTCCTCCGCGTTCGTCCTCTTCGAAACCGTAAATGGCTCCGATGTGTGGGTGATTGAGGAGCGCCAATACGCGCGCCTCGCGTTCAAAACGCGCGAACCGCTCGTGAGTCGTTACGGTGCGCTGCAGAACTTTAATTGCCACGTCGCGGTCGAGCCTGGTGTCGCGCGCCCTGTACACTTCGCCCATTCCACCCGTCCCGAGCAGTGCGCGCAATTCATACACGCCAATCCGCCGGCCGATCAGGCCTGCGGCTCCAAAGGCGGACGCGATACCGGTTGCCATCGCCGCGGCCGGCTCACTGAGACCTCCGCCGGAACCGGTCGATTGCGCCAGCAGCGATTCGATCTCCCACCGCAGGGCCTCGTCGGCGCCGCAGGCCTCCGTCAGAAAGGCGCCACGGCTGTCAGGCGGCCGCGTCAGCGCCGAGTGAAATAACCGCTCGACGAGCGCCCATCGATCGGGAGTCATGGCCATATGGCTTGGTCGGCGGGCATTGTAAGGCCTCTTCGCATCTGGTTGACCGGGCGGCGGCACCCGCCCCGCGATTTGACGTGCTCTCCGAAAACTGATCCAGCTAGACTGTGACTCGCGCGGCCGACCCGAGGAGGGACGCGCGCTGACGGACCGAGGAGGGTCTGCCGATGTCGATCATCGATGACTGGGTCGAAAGCCTCGTCGAACGCAATGGAATCCGCGTGACCGGCGCGCTGGCCATTCAACTGGTCGACGGCGGCGTCACCGTCAGCGGCGCGCTGCAGTCGGTGCTGCGGGACCAGCACAAGAACAAGGATCTCCTCAAGATCAACATCCCCGTCGTCGCGCGCGTCAAGGTTGGCGAAATCGTGATCGCGCTGCCGAACATTCCGTGAGCGCCACGAGCAGCCGCCGCGTCGCGCGAGAGGTAACGGGTCATGTCTGACGTCAACACGTTCATCGACGCCATCGGGAAAGACATCAGCGCCACGGTGACGCCGCGCATCGACGGCCTGGTCAAGGGGATCGAGCAGCAGGCGGTGTCGGATTACGGCCCGAAGGTGTCCGCCTTCGCCAGCCAGCTGGTGCAGCACATCATCGACGAGCAATCGGCGGTGGTCGAACGCTTCGTGGCCACGCTGATTCAGGATCTGTTCGCGCGCTACCGGCCTGAGGTGACGGGCCAGTTGCGGACCACGATCGTCAACGGCGGCCTGCAGGTGACCGGCGACGGCGTCAGGTTCGACCTGAAGCGTCGCGATACCGGCGCCGTGGTGTCGTCGCTGGACATTCCGGTGTCCGTGAAGATCCCGATCAGCGCGCTGTCGGTGACCCTCGGGGAGACGACGGTCGGACTGGACCTCGTGCGCTAGCCCGGGCGCCGTGATCCGCGAGATTTACTTCGGCGGCGCGGGTGCGCTCGGAATCGGCGGCGGCAGAGGGGCCTCGTCGGTGTAGCCTCGCGTGCCGTCGGGACGAATTGGACCGGGCCCGAATCCGAGGTGATCCCTGTTGACATTGTTCTCGCTGCACGAGTATTCCTGCAGCTCCTCGCCCGGCTTCCCGAGCACCCACGTCCGTGAGTACGTGAACGGGCGCGTATAGAACTTCGGATCCTCAATCAGCGTGTCGACGTGGATGTGATCGCCATCGGGGCGCGCCCATCGCTCGACGACGTGCAGCGCGTCGCTGTGCGGATTGGCGTTCTCGTCGATCCACACCTTCTCGTCCTTGAAGCCGATCGAATCGATCACGAGGGTGTCACCCTCCCAGCGCGCAATCTCTTCGCCGAAGAACGACGGATCGGGATCGTCCGAGTGCTTGCGGTTCGGATCGATCGGAATCAGGCGGAAGTAGGTGTACCAATAGAGGAAGGCGATCTTGTTGCGACCCTGCAGGATTTCGAACGGCAGGCCGCTGGCGTTGTGCCGCGGGATGCCGCCGATGATGCAGAGCGCTTCGGGATCGACGGTCGCCGTGAGGTTGTGCGTGAGTGCGGCCTCACCAGCAGGCGTGAGCGGCAGCTTCCATTCCGGCAGGTCCTTGCCGATGTTGCCGCCAGGCCGCGTCTGACGCGTCCCCTTCCAGTAGCCGCTCAGGTCCGGATGGCCGTCCGCCGTGCGCGGCGTCGGCGTGTTCGACTTGAAGTCGTCGACCTGCAGGCCCTGACCCATCAGCGCACGGCTGGTGAGCGTCAGCGCCGCGACGAGCGCGACGATGACGAACCACGGCAGGCGACGGATCATTGTGGACCTCCATCGCCCGGCGATCCGCCGACCACGATGCGGCCGTCGGCGAGCGTCATCCGGCGCGCGTCCATCAGATGCGATCCGTCGCGCGCGCGGTAGCCGTCGATGACGATCGTGTCGCCGATCTTGACGTCGCCCTTCTTGAAGCCCCGCCGTGACAGCTGCCCCGAGGCCGCGCCTTCGCAGCCCCAGGTCGTCACCTGGCCGTTCTCTTCCTTGACGTCCACGTAGAAATACGTGTGCGGATTCGTCCACTCGATCTTCGAGAGCGTGCCGCTGATGCGGATGGCCTTCGACGGGTCGTATTGCGCCGCGAAAGAATGATGCGCGGGCAGCCGGGTGCCGGCGAGGATGCCGATGACCGCGGCGATGAGAATCATGCGTGTCTTCATGTTGGGTGTTCCGCGCGAAGTATCACCTGATTGCGGCGGCCGCAGCAAGGAGCGCACGCGTCGCGCCATGTCCCGGCGACGAGATCAACTGAGATACCGTTTGAAAAACGCCATGGCCCTCGTCCAGGAATCGAGCGTCGCGACGGCATTCTCACCAAGCGTCTGCTGGGCGAGGAAGGCGTGCGTCACATTCGGATAGATCTTGAATTCGAACGTCTTCCCCAATCGCTGCATGTCGGGTGCGGCGCCAGACACTCTCGGTGCGAGCCCTGGATCGTCATCGCCGGCGAACGCGAGGACCGGCGCCTGGATCTTCGCCATCGTCGCCGCTTCGGGAGGCGCGCCGTAGAAGCTGACAGCGGCATTGAGGCCGGCGATCGCGGCCGTGCTCTCCCACGCCATGCCTCCGCCGTTGCAGAAGCCGGTGACGCCGCTCTTGCCATTGGCCCGCGGCAGCTTGAGTCCGTAATCGCGAGCCGTTCTGACCAACTGCATCTTGTCGGCAGGCGAACGGCTTCCAAGCGCCTTGGCCAGATCATCTGAATACTGGAACGAGTCGAAGTTTCCCCCGCCGGGTCCCGTCCCCGAAGCCAGGTCCGGCATGACGACGATGAAGCCTTGCAGGGCGACCTTGTCGGCCAGGGCACGCATCCAGTCCGCGCCTCCGTCCTTCTTCGGCGTGCCGCCGATATCCATCCCCGGGCCTGGATGGATGACCACGACGACGCCGGCCCTGTCGCTGCCGAGCGGTTCGACCACCCAGGTTCGCATCATCACGGCGCCGGTCGAGAGCGTCGCGGGAATGTCTATCCAGCGGCCGTGGCGCGGCGATTGGTCCGCCACTTTGCCGGGCCCGCTCAGAGAGCTCGGTGGGATGTCATCTCGCTTGGCGATCTCCTGCTGCGCCGCGCGTTCGCGTGCCGCCGATGCCGTCAACGCCGCAGCGTCCTTGGTCCTGGGCAATCCCTCTGTGTCGGACTGGGGCGCGGCCGCCGCGGGCGGAGCCATGTTCGCCAGCAGCGCCAGCGTGTTGTGCCACGCGTGCTCGCTCACGTCGAATCGGACAACCCGGTGCTGCGTCGTCGTGTTGATCGCAGTATCGATGCGGCGCTCTGCCCAATTGAATGAGATGGCCACGCTGTCGCCGTTCGAGCCGGGCTGGCTGGCGAAATAGTCGCGTACAGCTCTCGCGCGGCGCTCGATGTCACTGGTTCCGAGATCGGGGACCACGGTGATGAAACCTTGCTCGACTACCTGCGTCCCCACCGCGCGCGCCCAGTCGCTCATCGCCTGGTTCTGGTCCGTCACGACCGCGACCGGCAGCCTGCCGGCGAGGTCGGGATAGATGACGAACGTGCGGATGCTGGAGGCACCCATCGGCACGTCGATCCACTGCGGGTGATGGTGCAGGAGCGAAGCGCTCAGGACGGCCTTTGCTGCCTTCGCGTCGGGCAATCCCAGCGGCATGACGCGCGGCGCCATCACGAGCGCCCTCGCGGAGACCGTCGGCGCGCCCTCTGATGCGAGCGCCCTCAAGATGCCGTTGTATTCGCGGATGCTGCCGCGACTACCAAGAGCGAACGCACCGACGCTCACAGCCAGCGCGCTGAACAGGACTTGCCTGGAGGCCTTCGGCATCACGTCCTCCTTTGAAGGAACGGGTTTTCGCTATTTCGGGCGGCCCATGAATCCCTGAGCGATCGTGTCGATCTTGTAAATCGCCTTGGCGTTGTTCCTCACGCCGTCGGGAGTCCGGTACTCCTTGCCGTCCGGCGTCGTCATCCCTGCGCCCTTCGCGTACAGGACCTTCTTGTCGCGTCCGGAAAACGCAACGCTCGAGGCAGACCTTGGCAGAGGAATAATGCCCACGAGTTTTCCGTCCAGCCCGAACACCTGAATACCCGTGTCACCGGCGGTGACGTACAAACGACCTTCGGAGTCGATGCACATCCCATCCCCACCGGCGGCGCCTTGCAGCGTCGCGAAATCCCGTTGATTTTTCGTGGTGCCATCCGGCTGGACATCAAACGTGACGATCGTCCGGCCATTGGTGAGATAAAGCGTCTTCTCATCCCGGCTCAGCGCCATCCCGTTCGTTCTCACGTCCTTCCCGGCGACGAGGCTCACGTTGCCGGCGGCGTTGACGAAATAGGTTCCTGCGTCGTCGGAGAAATACGCGCCACCCTTGGAATCGGCCACGACTTCGCCCATACGCCAGAAGGTTTTATCTCCGAACTTGCTTGCGAGGACCGACCGTGTGGGATGCAGGACCACCAGTTCCGCCGCTTCCTTGCATTCGGCGGGACGGCCGCCCGGGTCGGAACACGTTCTTTCCGCACCAATGAGGCGCCCCTTGTTGTCGTACGCCAGCGCGCCCGTGCCATGAGTGTCCCTGACAAAAATCGAAAACTTGTCATTCGAATCGAGCAGGCCAACAGTGCTCGGCTGTTCCTGCGCAAACAGCAGGCCGCCGTCTTTCGTGCCGATGATGCCGTCCGCGTTATCGGGTCCCTGCCAGACCAGTTTCCATTTAGCACCAGCCGCGATGACGCCGGGGATAGCGGTCACCGTCACGTCCCTGGCCGCTGTCGGCTGCGGGAACGCATTTGGTTGCTGGGCGGCGGCGATCGCGCCGACACAGAAGGCGATCGTCAATGCCATCTTGAATTTCATAGGCCTCCACGCAGATGGCAGGAGTCTACATCCGAGCGGTGGACGAGTCGAGGTCGTCGAGCAGCACCACCGTTGTAACCTGATCCCTGTGTTGCTGCACGAGCTCGTCGCGGCGAGCGCGGCGGTCGCGGAGGCGAGCAGCCGGCTCGTGAAAGTCGATCGGCTGGCGACGCTGCTGCGGCAGATTACGCCTCAGGAAGTCGACACCGCTATCGCGTTCCTCTCGGGCGAACTGCGACAGGGGCGCATCGGCATCGGCCCTTCCGCCATTCGCGAGGCGCGATCGGCTGCCGCCGCCGACACTCCTTCGCTGCAACTCCTCGAGGCCGACGAAGTCTTCGACCGCATCGCTGCGACGGCGGGCCGCGGGTCGTCTGGCGACCGCGTCCGGCTGCTGCGTGAGCTCCTGGCACGTGCGACCGCGGACGAGCAGGACTTCCTCATCAGGCTGGTGTTCGGTGAGTTGCGGCAGGGCGCGCTCGAAGCCGTGCTGGTCGAGGCCGTGGCGCGCGCGGGCGACATCGCGGCCCCCGCCGTCCGGCGCGCCGTCATGATGGCCGGCGGGCTCGCGCCGGTCGCGCGTGCACTGCTCGCAGATGGCGACAAGAGCCTGTCGCGGTTCATGGTGCAGATCTTCCGGCCGGTGCAGCCGATGCTGGCGCAGCCGGCAGCCGGAGTGGACGAGGCGTTCGCCGACCAGGACAGTGGCGACGTCACGCTCGAATGGAAGCTCGATGGCGCACGCATCCAGGTCCACAAGGCGGGCGAGGACATCCAGGTGTTTTCCCGTAACCTGCGTGATGTCACGTTCGCCGTTCCCGAAGTCGTTGCCGCGGCACGCGCTCTTCCCGCCGGTGAAGTGATTCTCGACGGGGAAGTGATCGCGCTCCGCCAGGATGGCACGCCGTACCCGTTTCAGCAGACGATGCAACGGTTCGGACGGAAGCTGGACGTCGATCGATTGCGCGCCGAGCTGCCATTGACGCCGTTCTTCTTCGATTGCCTGTACGTGGACGGCACGCCGATTATCGACGAGCCGCAGTTCGAACGGTTCGGACGTCTCCGCTCGATCGCGTCTCTGACGATCGTGCCGAGCCTGCTGCGGCCGACACGCGAACAGGCGGCGCGGTTCGTCGAGGAAACGCTTCGCCGCGGGCACGAGGGCGTGATGGTGAAGGCGCTCGCGTCGGGCTACGCCGCCGGCCGCCGCGGCCGCCATTGGCTGAAGGTCAAGGTGGCGCGCACCCTCGATCTCGTCGTGCTGGCGGCTGAATGGGGACATGGCCGCCGGCACGGATGGTTGAGCAATCTCCATCTGGGCGCACGCGATCCGGCGAGCGGCGGCTTCGTCATGCTCGGCAAGACATTCAAGGGAATGACGGACGAGATGCTCGCCTGGCAGACGGGGAAGCTGCTGCAGCTCGAAGTGAGGCGTGATGAGTACACCGTCTACGTGCGGCCCGAGCTCGTGGTCGAAATCGCGTTCAACGGCGTGCAGGAGAGCTCCACTACCCGGGAGGGCTCGCGCTGCGGTTCGCGCGCGTGAAGACCTACCGATCGGACAAATCGGCCGCCGACGCCGACACCATCGACACCGTCCGCGACATCCACCGCCAGTCAACCTGAATGGGCGTGCTGCTCACGCCCATCGTCGTCAAGGAGACGACGACCCTGGCGACGCTGCGCGGCAGGCGCCTGGCGGTCGACGCCAACGGCGAGCTGTATCAGTTCCTCGCGCTGATTCGACTGCCCGACGGCACGCCGCTCAAGGACGCGCACGGCAGGATCACGTCGCATCTCTCCGGGTTGTTCTACCGAACCACACGGCTCATCGCCGACTTCGGGCTGCAGATGGTCTTCGTGTTCGACGGGCGTCCGCCGGCGGAAAAGACGTCGGAGATTGCCCGTCGTCGCGCGGTGCGCGAGCGCTACGAGGTCGAAGCGGACGCCGCACGCCGTGCCGGCGATCTCGCGGCGGCGTACTCGAAATCGACGATGACCTCTCGGCTCACGGCGGAGATGCGCGCCGAAGCCATGCAGCTGGCGAGCCTGATGGGGATCCCCACCGTGCAGGCGCCGTCCGAGGCGGAAGCGCAGGCCGCGCACATGGCCGAGCGCGGCGATGTCTGGGCGGCGGCGTCGAAGGACTACGATTCGCTGCTGTTCGCCGCGCCGCGCGTGGTGCGCTTCCTGACCATTTCCGGCCGCGAATTCCTGCCGAGCCGCGGCACCTTCCGTCCTCTCATGCCGGAAGTCATCGAGCTGCAGCGAATGCTCGACGCCCTGGGCATTACGCGCGGCCAGCTGGTCGACCTCGGCCTGCTGGTCGGGACCGATTTTCATCCGGGCATCAAAGGCATCGGGCCAAAGAAGGCGCTGGCACTCGTGCGACGTCACGGCGCCATCGAGCAGATGGCGCCGGACATTCGCGACGCATTCGGGGCGGATTTGCCGCGGCTACGAACGATTTTTCTCGAGCCGACGGTCGACGACCGTTACGCGCTCGAACCGGGCCCGTGTGATGCCGACGCGGTCGTCCGCTTCCTGTGCGACGAACATGCGTTTGCGCGCGACCGCGTGATGGCCGCGCTCGAAAGGGCATTCGGGACCGGCAAGCTGTTCTGAGGACCATCGGCCGCGCGGAGGGAGGAAAAGGCGTGTGCGGTCACCAATAAGGGGTGGACAAGACACACCTTCCGCGTGGTTGCGCCGACGATGCGAACGGTATGCCCGGGTACTGGGGTTGCACAGGGCGCGGCGACGGATCGCCGGAATCATGCGAGTCCTCGAGGCAGCAGCGGCAGTGTTGGCGGCAATCGTGGCGATTGGATGTGGCAGCACGGCGCCGTTGCCTTCTGCGCCGACTCCAGCGCCTCGTTACCCGTCGCTCCTCGGCGCCACCACACCGTGGCGGGACAATCACAGCTCCCTCGTGCTCAGTTCCCCCAACTCGTCCATGTCCATCTATTACGGCTGCCAGGCGCAGGCGTATGTCAGCACGCAGACGGAGGGGACGTTCACCGGAAGTTTCACCCTCCAGGGCGTGGACCCCAGGAGCGACAGGGCCTGCACCACGTCGGGCACGGGATTCACCGCGCAGATGACGCCCGACGGAACGGTGACGAGCGTTCGTCTCAATCGTGCGGTGTCCGCGGGACTTTGTACGCCGACCGGGGAGGCCACCGGCCGCGGTAGCGTCACCAGCGCGACCATTCGCTTCGAGATCACGGACCGGGCAATGTGCGCGGAAGACCCTCGGCCCGATAACCGCGCCCCCGACCGGGAGTTCGATCGCACGCTCACGCTCTCGGTGCTGCGACGGGAATAGCGCGATCGGATCGAGCGCGGCTGACATAGACTTCACGCGTACCGCACGTTCTCCAGGACGATTTGTCGAGGCTGCAATGAAGACGACGATGGTCTCATCGTCCCTGCTCGTGCTGGGCGTGACGCTGTTCGCGCCTGCCGCAGGGTCCGCTCAAAGCAATCCGCTGTACATCCAGTTTTCGCCTGGCGCCGTCAAAGCGGCGCTCTACAAGCCCGACGCCGGCCCCGCCCCGCACGTCGCCATCCTGGCGATGCATCGCACATCCAATTTCATGGGCTATCTGGGGTGCACGGAGTTGTCGCGGAGAGGCTTCCTGGTTCTCTGCATGAACCCGCGGTTCGACAACAACGAGGCGGCGGTTCGATGGGAGGACATCGCGCTCGATGTCCGTTCCGGCGTGAGCTTCCTGCGAAAACAGGCAGGAATCACCAAGGTGCTGCTGTGGGGTTTCAGCGGCGGGGGACCGACGACCACCTTCTACCAGGCGGTCGCCGAGAACGGACCATCGTATTGCCGGGGACCGAAGAAGCTGGTCGAGTGTTCCGATCAACTGGCAGGACTCCCACCCGCGGACGGGCTGATTCTCGTCGATGCCCACCCGGGAAATTCGGTCAATGGGCTGCGGAGCCTCAATGCGGCGGTCACCAACGACGCGGCGATCGTCAACGAGAGGCAGCGTGCCCGGATCGATCCGGATCTCGATCCGTTCAACCCGCGGAACGGATACAACCCGAAGGGTGCGTCCACGTATTCGGATTCGTTCAAGAAACGATATCTCGCGGCGCAGGCCGCCCGGATGAACCGGTTGATCGAGCTGGCCCTCGCGAAATCAGGCGAGATGAAGAAAGGCGACTATGCCTTCCCGGACGACGATGTCTTCGTCGTCGTCAAGGGGTTGACCGGCCGGTTACTGGAATTGGATCCCAGCATCCACCACGCGACTGCTCGCCCGCAGAAGCTCTTGAAGAACGACGGCACCATCGTCCGGCAAATCGTGGAGAGCGTGCGGCGTCCCAATCCCGGCTTGGCCGGTGAGGATCGCACGTTCGACGACGGCGCCCGGCTGCTGACGGTCCGGTCGTTCCTCAGCGCCAACGCCATTCGGGCCACCGATTCCATGGACGACATCGACTGGTGCTCCAGCAACAATTCCACGCCGTGCGCCCTGCGGTCGATTTCGATCCCGCTCCTCGTCACGGCGATGGGCGGGCACTACTTCATCAGGGACAACGAGATTCACTACGACGTCGCCAAGAGCATGGACAAGGACTTCATCGTCATCGAAGGAGCCACCCACGGGCAGACACCATGCGTGCCCTGCGAGACGTCGCCGGGGCAATACTCCAACACCGTCAAGAACTTCTTCGACTACGTCGGTAAGTGGATCAACGAGAGATTCTGACGCGTCGTGTGGCGGGTCCCTGGACCCGCCGGGAGAAGTGATATGAGGAATCGCGATCGGCGGGATTTTCTCAAGCGCAGCGGTCTTCTCGCGGGAGCCGCGGGCACGCTTGCCTCGCGCGTCGAGGCGCCGGCGGCCGCGCAGGCGGGGGCAGGGACGCCGGGCCGCGCCGTGCGGCGAGCGGACCGCTACGACGATTCGTTCATCTTCGAGCGGAAACCGTTCACGTGGCCGGGCGGGAAGACCATCGCCGTGTGGATCGTGCCCAACGTCGAGGTCTGGCGCTATGACTCGCCGTCCGGGCAGGCGATTACCCCCAACGATCGCGGCATCGTTCCCGACGTCGTCAACTACGCGTGGCGCGAATACGGGATGCGCGTCGGCCTGTGGCGCTTCGCCGACGTGCTCGACGCCGCGGGCGTCAAGGCCACCGTCGCGCTCAATGCCGCCGTCGTGGAACATCACCCGAAGGCCGTGGACGAGATGAAGAAGCGCGGCTGGGAGTTCATGGGGCACGGCATCACCAACAGCGAGAATCTGGCGGGGCTGACCTTCGAGACCGAACGGAACCTGATTCAGGACGCGCTGCGGACGATCGAACAGGCGACGGGCCGGCGGCCGCGCGGATGGCTGGGCTCGGGACTCACCGAAACGTACAACACGCTCGACATCCTCGCCGGCGAGGGCGTCGTCTACACCGGCGACTGGAACAGCGACGACCAGCCGTGCCGGATGAAGGTGAACGCGGGCCGCATGTATTCGGTGCCGTATTGCATGGAGATCAACGACATCCCGCTCTTCATCAGGAAGGGCTACACGGGCGAGCAGTATCTGCAGTCGGTCGTCGATCAGTTCGACGCGTTGTACGCCGACAGCGCGAAGCAGCCGAGAGTGATGGGCATTCCGCTGCATCCGATGATCACTGGTCAGCCGCTGCGGATCAAGTATCTCGAACGTGCACTCGCCCACATGAAACAGCGGGACAAGGTCTGGTTTGCGACCGGCAGCGAGATCGTCGACGCCTATCAGCGCGTGACGCCATCATGAGCGCACGTCGATGACATGAACCCGTTTCGAATCGGCTTGGAACAGATGCTGCCGAACGCCTACGTCGCCGCGCCGATTTGACGCAATAGAGTGCCGAGATCGAAGTAAATCCGTCCCGCCGTAATCGCTTTGATACCGAGGTCGTATTCGTAGAAGGAGCAACCCGGAACCCGAACCTGCCTGCCGGTCGGCGGGACGTCGGCAAAAGAGCCCGCGTGCGTGGCTTCGAAACTCCATTCGACCGCGACCAGATTGTTCGCGTGCGCCAAGTTGCGGATCGCGTGCACATTGCCAGGAAACGCACCGATGAACGGACGCACGAAGCTGTCCCGGACCGCCACTATGCCTTGGAGTGTGCCGGTCGGGAGCTGGAGGACGACGCTATCCGAATAGTAGGTGAGAATTTTGTCTTCGTCGGTGCCCTTCCAGGCATCGAAGTACTCTTGAACAAACGCGCGGACGACTTCTGGTGAAGCTTGGACGGTCGTGACCGGCATTGTGCCTCCTTGCGTTTTCGACTCGCGGCGATGGCCGCATCGTCGACGGAACGATTACGGTTCAGTCTTTTGGCGCGCGCCCGACGTGAATCGTCCCCACGAAGCAGGTCTTGCCTGCTGGCGCACCAAAGCAGCCGGTGGTTCCGGCGATCGTGTCGAACTCCACGTGCACCCGTGCGCCGGTACGCCACCCGGCCAGGACGACGCCGTCCAGCTGGGCCGCGCCCGTCACGTTGTTTGTCCCGCCCCGGATGAGCGCGGTGAATGAACGGTCCCCGTCTTGGACTTCATAGATCGCCTCGAGCCGAATGATGCCGTTCAGGGCCGGGTTCACGCTCACTTGTCGTTGAAAAATCTCGCCGACGAATTTGTTGGCGAGGTCGCCTCCCCAGAAGCCTTCCATGAGGGGAAACGTGGTCACCCATTTCGTGAAGGCGATTGCCACGGGGCTATTGTGGTCGCGGTGGTCTTCTGCCGCGGCGGGCGAGATCTGGATGAGTAACGCCACCGCACCGACGAAGCAAGCGACGCGGCGCTGAACACGATTGGTGTTCATAACTCTCCTTCGTTGATGGTTGTAACCGCTGCTGGGATGGATCAAGCTGCTCCCGTCCTGGCGCCAGCGTGGCATTCGCCATGTCGTCCCCGTCCTCCCCACGCACCGGTGCGGGATCCGCGCTCTGTATGGAGATCGCGCAAGGGGAGCCCATGACGGGTCAAACAGCGAGAAAGCCCGTGATCAGTCCTGCCGGTGCTATGCTGGCGCCCTCCAAGCCACTCGGTTGAAGAAAGGTCCAATCGTGTCGCCTCGCGACGTCACGGCGCTGCTCGGCGAGTGGAGTCGCGGCAACCAGACCGCGCTCAATCAGTTGCTGCCACTTGTCTATGCGGAGCTCCGCCGCGTTGCCGCGCGCCAGCTTCGGAACGAACGGGCCGACCACACCTTGCAGCCGACGGCCCTGGTGCACGAGGTGTACATGCGGCTGGTCGACCAACGGCAGGTCGATTGGCAGAATCGAACACATTTCTTTGGTGTCTCTGCGCAGTTCATGCGCCGGATCCTGGTCGATCACGCCCGTCGTCACGGCGCGAAAAAACGGGGCGACGGTGTGCGCTCGGTGTCAATCGACGAAGCAACGGAGGTAGCCGCGTCGAACGACTTACCAATCCTCGCGTTGGATCACGCGCTCGATCGCCTGCAAAAGGTTGACGCTGAACTGGCCAGGATCGTCGAGCTTCGTACGTTTGGCGGACTCACGATCGAGGAAGCGGCACATGTGCTCGGCGTGTCCCCATCGACCGCCAAGCGCGACTGGCGCACCGCGAAAGCGTGGCTCAATCGTGAGCTCCGCTCCGAGGTTCGTCGGTGACGGACGAGCGATGGCCGCGCGTGAAGGCGCTGTTTCAGGCCGCGGTGGAACGGCCGCCCGCGGAGCGCGACGCCTTTCTGGCCGCGGCGACCGGTGACGATGACGCGTTGCGTCGAGAAGTCGCGTCGCTGTTGACGTCGGACACCTCGAACGTCAGCTTCCTCGATCGGCTGCCCGTCGCCCGCGAGTCCGGGCATGCCGATCTGCTTGCGGCCCTGCCGGCGTCGATGGGCCAGACGCTGCAGTACCCCGTCCTCACCCTGGGGCGTCGCGTCGGTCCCTACGAGATGGTGGCCCCGCTCGGCGCGGGTGCCATGGGCGAGGTCTACCGTGCGCGCGACACGACGCTGAATCGCGATGTCGCCCTGAAGGTGTTGCCCGAGCCGTTCGCAGCCGATGCCGACCGTCTGGCGCGGTTCACACGCGAAGCGCATGTCCTCGCGGCGCTCAATCACCCGAACATCGCCACGATCTACGGCCTCGAGGAGTCGAACGGCACGCGGGCGCTGGTGTTGGAGCTGGTCGATGGGCCGACGCTTGCCGACCGAATCGCACGCGGGCCGCTTGCGCTGGACGAGGCGTTGACCATCGCGCGTCAGATTGCCGACGCGCTGGACGCGGCGCACGAGAAAGGAATCATTCATCGCGACCTCAAGCCGGCCAATATCAAGATCGACGGTAATGGGGTCGTGAAGGTGCTCGACTTCGGGCTCGCGAAGGTGTGGGACGGCACCCCGCAGGCCGACCTCGCAGCGTCACCGCGGCTGACCGCGACCGATATCGGCGAGCGGACCATCCTGGGCACGCCGGCGTACATGAGCCCGGAACAGGCGCGGGGCAAGCCGCTCGACAAGCGCACGGATATCTGGTCATTCGGCTGCGTGCTCTACGAAATGCTGACGGGGCAACAGGCATTCGCCGGTGAGACCGTCTCCGACACGATTGCGGCGATCTTGGAACGGGAACCCGAGTGGGCGGCGTTGCCCGACACCACATCGGTCACCCTGCGACAGCTGTTGCGGCGATGTTTCGAGAAAGATCCCCGGCGTCGGGTACGTGATATCGGCGATGCGCGGATCGAGTTGGACGAGGCACTCGCAGCCCGCGCCACGGGTGCTCCAATCGCGCGGCGCGGCCGCCGCGAGCATGTCGCCTGGATAGCCGTGGCCCTTGTCACCCTGGCTGCGGCGCTCGCCGTTGGGAGTGTGCTCTCTCTCCGGCCAGCGCTGGCGGACACGCGTGCCTATCGCAGCTCGATTTTGCCGCCATCAGGCGAAAGCGGTGTCACTCCAAGACGTTTCGTCGCCCTCTCACCCGATGGCCGGCAACTGGCGTTCATCGGAGGGGAATCCGGTGGTGTCGCCAAGCTATGGGTGCAGTCGCTCGACGGACTCGTTGCGCAGCCGCTGGCCGGTACCGAAGGCGCTGGCTCGCCCTTCTGGTCGTCCGACAGCCGGTTCATCGGGTTTTTCGTAGGGGGGAAAGTAAAGAGAGTTGACGCGACCGGCGGTTCGCCTGTGACTCTCGCCGACGCCATCCCTAACCCCGGCGCAACCTGGAACCGGGGCGGCACAATTCTCTTTGCCTCATTTGGCCCTGGTAATCCCATCCGTCGAGTGTCGGACGCCGGCGGCGCGCCATCCCCGGCCACGACGCTCAACGTGGACGCTGGGGAGACGCAACATTGGTTTCCGTTCTTTCTGCCAGACGGCCGGCATTTCCTCTATTTCGCGGTCGGGAATAAGACCGCTGGCCCGAATAGCCCAAACGGCATCTACATCGCCGTCCTCGACTCGAACGAGCGGAAGCTGCTCGTGCCGGGCGGGTCGAACGCGATGTATGCAGAGGGCTATCTGCTCTTCCTCCGCGAGCAGACGCTCATGGCTCAGCCCTTTGATGTCGAGCGCCTGGAATTGACCGGCGACGCGCTGCCGATCGCCGAACGCGTGATGATTGGCGGCTTGAGCGGAGTGACGGGCGCCTTTAGCGTCTCTGAGACCGGTGTTCTCGCCTATCAGACCGGTCCGGCGGACGTGGGTGGACAAGCCGGCGCGCCAACACAGCTCGTTTGGTTTGACCGCAGCGGGAAGCAAATCGGTGCGCTCGCAGATCAGGCCCGCTACGGGGACGTCGAACTGACTGCAGACGGTGGGCGTGTGGCGGTGAGTCTCTTCGATCGAGCGCGAAGAGGACGTGACATCTGGCTCTTTGACATCGCGCGCGGTCTCAGGACGCACTTCACGTTCGATCCAGCAGAAGAACTCACATCCGTCTGGTCTCCAGATGGGAGCCGCGTCGTGTTCAACGCGAACCGCAAGGGACACTGGAATCTCTATCTGAAGGCGTCGAGTGGTGCTGGCAACGAGGAGGAGCTGCTGGCCGACAGTCTCGACAAAGTTCCATTTGACTGGTCGCCTGACGGACGGTTCATTCTGTTTGGGGTTGGTGCGTTCCAGGCCGCAGCCGATCTCTGGGTTTTGCCGCTGTTCGGCGACCGCAAGCCGTTTCCGTTCCTGCAAACGCCATTCAGCGAAATCCCCGGTCGATTCTCCGCGGACGGCCGCTGGATCGCGTACGCGTCGAACGAATCCGGCAGATACGAAGTGTACGTCGCGCCGTTCCCGCGGCGGGGCGACAAGTGGCAAGTCTCCACTGCCGGTGGCAGCTGGCCTCGGTGGGGGAGCGATGGCAAGGAGATTTTCTATCTGGCTCCCGATAAGAAGCTGATGAGTGCGATGGTAAACGGCGCGGGTTCTGCTTTTGAGGTCGGCCCCGTGAGACCGTTGTTCGACACGCACGCGCTCACGATTGGCAACACAGGCTCCATGTACGACGTTTCGCCCGACGGCAAGCGCTTCCTCGTGAACACGCTTGCGGAGGAAGCCGCACCAGCACCCATCACGCTCGTCGTCAACTGGCCCGCGCTCCTGAAGAAATGACGCACGCTGACCTTTACCGCACTCTGCACACGTGGAATCGTCGAAAGGGCCGGACCTCCCAGGCGTCAACCTGTCGTTCTCACCAGCGACGGCTCCTGTCGTGGGCACGCTCGAGTGCGATCACGGCTGCCTGTCGTCCGACGGAGGGTCTCACATGACGTACGTTCGATATGTTGCGGCCGCCGTGAGTATGGTTACCGTGCTCGCGCCAGGCGGATTCGCCTACGCACAGCGCCCCGCGGAATCTGCGGCTGCTTCGAGTCCGGCCATCGTCCCCTTCAAGATTCACGTTCCGGATGGCGTGTTGTCGGACCTGAAGCGACGGCTGGCACAGAGCCGGTTTGCCGACGAGTTCCCCGATGCAGGATGGGACTACGGCACGAACCTGGCCTACCTCAGGAGCCTCGTCGATTACTGGCGCGACAGATACGACTGGCGCGCCCAGGAGAAGCGCCTGAACGCGTTCGATCAGTTCAAGACGAACATCGACGGCGTCGACATTCACTTCATCCATCAGCGGTCGAAGAACCCGAACGCGATGCCGCTGCTGCTGCTCAATGGCTGGCCGAGCTCCATCGTCGAGTACGAAAAAGTGATTGGCGCGCTCACCGATCCGGTGGCACACGGTGGACGCGCCGAAGACAGCTTCGACGTCGTGATCCCGTCGATGCCGGGTTTCGGTTTCTCGGGCAAACCGCGCGAAAGAGGCTACGACCCGGAACGAATCGCACGGATGTGGGTCCAGCTGATGGCGCGTCTCGGCTACACGCGTTACTCCGCGCATGGCAGCGACTGGGGGAATGGGATTGCGACTCGCGTGGCGCTGGACGATCCCGCGCACGTGGTGGCCATCCATATCGCCGGTTGTGGCGCTGCGCCTGTTGCGCCGGCGGCAAACAACGGGAATCAGCCGCGTGCGCTCCTGCCCAACAACGCGGTCAATGCCGCGCACAACCTGGGCTACCAGGAAATTCAGACGACGAAGCCGCAGACGCTGGGTCAGGCGTTGAGCGATTCTCCGGTTGGTCTCGCGTCCTGGATCGTCGAGAAGTGGTACGGGTGGGCCGACCACGACGGAGATCTCGAGAAAGTAGTCACGAAGGACGAACTGCTGACCAACGTCATGATCTACTGGGTGACGAACAGCGGCGCCTCGTCAGCACGGATCTATTACGAAAGCCGGCACATGCTTGGCGGACTGGCGCCCACTCCGTTTCCGAGACCCGACGGGCGCGTGAGCGCGCCCACCGGGTGTGGTTCGTTTCCTCGCCAGTACGACCGGCGTGATCTGCCTGTCGATACGAGCAGCGCCGCGGCCCGTCAGGTCGCCGAAGCCCGCTACAACGTCGTGCACTTCACGACGATGCCGCGCGGCGGACACTTTCCAGCGTTCGAGCAGCCACAACTGTGGATGGACGACATCCGCGCGTTCTTTGCTACCGTGCGCAAGACCCAGGGGCTAGGCTGAGCCGAATCAGAAGTCGGTCAACGCGTTGTTCGCGAGGCCGCTGATCTGCACGTCGTAGCCGAACGGGTCGGTCATGTGGAGGCTGTACTCGCCGCCATCGCGCACGTTGGCGACGCCCATCGCCTTCAGCTGCTCCCGCACGCGATTGCGGTCGAAATCGGCCACCGTGTAGCCGACGTGATTGATCAACGCCGTCGGCCTGGGACGTGGCGCCGCGCCGCCGGCCGGCGGCGCATTCAGGTCCCTGGTGCGGCAGATGATGAAGGTGAGCGGCACGTCCCTGGCCGTCACGTTGTACGGCTGCTCGCCTTTCTTGCCGAAGGGGAGCGTCACTTCGGTGTCCTTGAGCCCGACCTGATCGAGGTTGAAGACTTTCGAATACCAGTCGCCAGCCTGCTTGAAGTCGGGGCAGGTGTAGGAGATGTGGTTGACCAGTGCGGCCTTGACGCCGCGCGGCGCCGCGGCCTGGGCGGCGCTGGCGTCGGCGGCGCACATCGTGGTGACGGCCAGCGTCAGCGTTTCGATCAGCGTGCGGCGGCTGATCTTGCCTTGCTCGAATTCGTTCAGCTTCGCGGCGGCAAAACCGTGCATGGCGGTCCTCCCTCTCAAATGAACGGGTTTTCCGCTTCCGCGGAGGCGAGCTGCACCTGGACGTTGAACGGGTCGTAGACATTCACGCTCCCGCTGCGCCCGGTGGGGTTCTGGCCCGCCGCCTTCAGCGCGGCGTTGACGCGCGCGTCGTTCCAGTTCGCGATCGAGTAGCAGACGTGATCGACGACCGCTTTCGCCGGCGCGGGAGGATCGGCGGCGGCATTGCGCGCGACGAGGAAGGCGCCTCCCTTACCAGGCGCCGGACCGAAGGCAAGGTTCACGCGACTCTTGCCGTCGTCCTTCAATTTCTCCATGCCCAGCACGGAGCTGTAGAAGTCGCGCGCCTTGCGGTAATCGGGACACGCATAGGAGACGTGATTGATGCCCAGCATCTTGAGGCCGCCTGGCGGGGCCGCGTTGGCCTCCGCGCCGCCGGCCGCGGAGACGAGGGCCGCGAGCGCGACGCCTTCGCAGAAGTCGCGGCGGCTGATGGCGCCGGTCTCGAATTTCCCGACGAGATCCGCAATGAATCGTTCCATGCTGTGACCTCCGTGTTAGACCGACGTGTTCAATTCGCTATCTGCACCTTCACCATCTTCGACGGCGGCCGGTATACCGGGATCCAGACCGTCGGGCGATCGGCGTGTTCGTCAACCGTGAGATCCCTCACTTCGTACGGTTCGGGCATCAGGAATTCCGTCGACTGGCCGGTCTTGATGTCGATGCGGTAGATGCGCCCGTTGTTGAAGTCGTTCGTCCACACGACCTGGTTCCTGTCGTCGACCGAGAGGCTGTACGGCGACGGAAACGGCGGCGTGTACGCCTGGTGGCCGGCAGGAATCGGATACTCCGTGATCTCGTGCGTCTCGGGATCGAAGCGCGCCACCCGGCCGGCCCAGTAGAGCGTCATCCACGCGCGGCCCTGCGCGTCGACTTCGCCGCGTCGCGGCCCCGACCCCGGGGTCGGCGTCGGATAGGTCGTGAACGTCTCCGTTTTCGGATCGAAGACGCCGATCCTGCCAAGACGCCACAGGTTCATGATCGAGCGTCCCCTGGCGTCCGTCTCCATGTCGTACGTGTCATCGTCTGTTTCGTCGGGCACCGTGTAGTGCTTCACCATGCCGGTCTTCATGTCGAGCGCGTGCAGCCCCTTGTCGAGGTACCACACCGTGCCGGCGGGGTCGATCCCGAACATGTTGCTGCCCGATGCCCATGGCGTGAACGCCTCCGTTCGCGGGTCGAACCGGACGGTGCCGCCGCCCATCCCGATCACCACGTTGCCTTCGGGATCGAAGGCGATGTCGTGCGCGCCGCCGCCGGGGTTGCCGGCGCGCAGCTGTCGCTCCGCCACGATGCCACCCTCACGGCCCATACCTGGCAGGATGCTGTAGGGAAATTCCTTCACCTCGCCGGTTCGCCGGTCGATTCGCCCGAGCACGAACGAGAAGTGATCCGTGTAGTAGGCGTACGGGGTCTTCGGATCCAGCAGGATGTCGTGCGGCCACGCAAACCGCCGGTCGCCGCGAAGGATGTTCAGGTCGCGCTGTCCGCTGCGTGGAATCCCGTACTCGGTGACGACGAGCCGCGTGGATGCGTCGCCGGTCGGCCGGGGCCGCAGCGTGAACGGCAGCTCGCCGGAGGCGCCGGGACCCCGAATCGAGGCGAGATAGGCGGCGAGCGGTTCGACGTATTTCTTCTGGCCGAACGCGCGCGTGCCGGGCGTGTCGCGCGACACGGCCCGTTCGCCGGCCATCCGCCGGATGATCTGCATCCAGCCGTCCTCGGTCCGGCCCGTCCGCAGCGCGAACTGCAGCGAGTGACAGTTGTCGCACTGGATCAGCAAGTGCTTCTGGTCGTCGGTGCCGGGGAGCGCGGCGACGATGTCAGCCGCGGTCGCGTCGGCGATCGACGGCTGGCGCGGCCGCAGCGTGAAGTCGAGCCGCGTGGTCTTTCCTGCCGTCAGCGTGGCCTGCTGCGCGGCGGGCTCGAAATCGGGAAGCTCGATGGCGGCGGAATACCGGCCCGGCGCTAAATCCGACCATCCGGGGAAGATGTACTCGCCGCGCCCGTTGGTGTAGACGTTGACGGTGACGTTGCTCTGCTCGCGGCGGGCGCGCACCGGGACGCCTGCCATACCGTCACCCGTGGATGAAACCACCTTGCCGCTCAGCAGCGAACCGTCGGCCGCCGCGGCGCTGCTGCGCGAGAGCTGGGCGTACGCGCCGGCCGCGGCCCAGACGAGAACGGTCGCCAACGCGTATCGTTGGAAGCCGGATTTCGTGAACATCGCGGGCCTCCCTGGTGGGGTCGATTTCGCGCCCTGACCGAAGCGCCGAGCGTCCACCGCGGCGGAGGATAACACCTTTGGCACTCGTCGAGGCAGATGAGCCCGGCGCGGAACGGCGTTAGCATATGCCGACCATGTTCCTCCGCCTGCTCCTCGTCGCATGCCTGGTCGCCGCTGCCTCGGCTCAGACGATCGACCCCGCGCGTGACGCGCTCTTTGCGGCCATACGCCGTGGAGCGGCCGGCGACGTCGAGCGCCTCGTCGCCAGGGGCGCCAGTCCAAACGCACGGGACGCACAGGGAATTCCCGCCCTGATGGCGGCCGCCCTGTTCGCGGATGCGGACATGATGGAGCTGCTGTTGAAGCGCGGCGCGGATCCCAATCTCGCCGACGAGTCGGGCGCGACGGCGCTGATGTGGTCCATGCCCGATCGCGCCAAGGTACAACGTCTCGTCGACCGCGGCGCGGCGGTCGATGCGCGATCCGAGTCGGGACGGACCGCGCTGCTCGTCGCCGCCTCGTACCCGGGGACGGTCGACGTGTTGCGGCTGCTGCTGGCGCGCGGCGCCGATCTTCGAGCCCAGGATCGCGCGGGGACAACCGCCCTCGCACTGGCCGTGCGTTCCGCAGACGTCGACGTCGTGCGCTTCCTGGTCGAGCGCGGCCTGAAGCCGGAGGCGCTCAATCCCGGAGCGCGACGCGCAGCGCTCGCGCGGAACTATCGGCCGACGATTGATTACCTGATCTCGAAGGGTCTCGGCCCCATCCCGGATGAGTTGTTCACGACCGCGACGTGGGAGCCTCCGGATCTGCTCGCGCGGGCGATTGACGCCGGCGCCGACGTGAACGCGAGCAATGCCGCCCAGTACGGCCGGACCCCGCTGTTGACCGCCGTCGCATCCGAGGCTGCGAGCGCTGACACGCTGACGCTGCTGCTCGACCGCGGCGCGCATCCCAACACGGCGACGACGGAAGGCGAAACGCCGCTCGACTGGGCGATCTACAAGGGCGATCGCGCCAAGATCCAGGTCCTCGAGCAGCGCGGGGCGATGCGCGGCACCGGTCCGCGGCGCGACACGATCGCTCCACCGGCAACGGGCGGTATCGCCGACCCGCGCGTCTCCCTGCGCCGCAGCCTCGCGCGAGTCCTCGATGTTGCGCCGGCGTTTCCCGAGCGCACGAGCTGCATTTCGTGCCACCACAACGCGCTGCCGGCCATTGCCGCAGCGGACGCGCGCCGAAAGGGCATCGAGATCGACGAAGCCCGGGCGCGCGCGAATCTCGATCACATCGTCGAGTTCTTCACCGCCAGCATTCCACGGATGATGCTGGGAGATCCCGCCGTGGGCGGAGAGGCGCTCACCGCCGGTTACGTCCAGGTGGCGCTTGCCCGCGAACACCATCCACTCGACACGCTGACCGCCACCATCACGCACTGGCTGATCGCGCGCCAGATGCCAGATGGGAGGTGGCTTGGAAACGGCCTCAACCGGCCGCCATCCGAATACAGCCCGATCAGCCACACGGCCATGGCCGCGGCCGGCTTGACGTCATACGACATTCCGGCGCTCGAGAGCCAGATCGAGCAGAGCCTGCGGCGGGCGCAGCAGTGGCTGCTGGCCGCGGAGCCGAAGTCGGCGGAAGAACGCGGGATGCGGCTGATGGGGCTCGTGTGGACGAAAGCCGCGCGGCCACGCGTCGAGGCCGCGATACGCGACGTCCGGGCGCGGCAGGAGGCGGACGGCGGCTGGTCGCAGTTCGACCGTACCGCGCCGGACGCCTACGCGACGGGATTGTCGCTGTTTGCGCTGTGCGTCGCCGGCGTGCCTCCCACAGCCGATTCGTACCAGAAAGGGGTCGCGTTCCTGCTGGGCACGCAGTATCAGGACGGGACCTGGCTGGTGAAGACACACTCGTTCCCGGTACAGCGGTACTTCGAAAGCGGGTTCCCGTTCGGCCGCCATCAGTGGATCTCGACGGCGGGCACGAGTTGGGCATCGCTCGCGATCGCTCAGACGCTGCCGGGCGGAACGACGTGCGGCCGTTCTCCGCGGTGAGGCTCAGCCCGGCGGCCCCGGGCGAACCAAAAAGGCTGGCTAAATCCAAGGGAATCAGCGGTCTGCGAATTCCGCCTCAGGTGCGCAGAGGATGGCGGGATACCGCGCGCGGGTGTACTATTGCCGCCCTCAAGCATCTCGAGGTCGGTCACGGCGAGCGGACGACGGAAACCCCTTAAGGGAGGTCGCAGATGAGAGCGGTATCGATTCGACGGCTCCTGATTGCGGTCGCGTTATTGATTATTGCAGCCCCTTCCTACGGTCAGGAAGCCACGTTCACGGGCACGGTCACCGACTCCAGCGGTGGCGTGCTCCCGGGTGTCACTATCACCGCCGTCAACGAAGCGAGCGGCAACATCTTTACTACGGTTACCGACGACCGCGGCGAATTCCGGCTGCCGGTACGCGTCGGCGCCTACACCATCAAGGCCGAGCTGAGCGGCTTCGGCACGGTCAATCGGACGGTGCAGATCCTCATTGGACAGACGGCGCCCGTCAGCCTGCAGTTGTCGCCCTCCACCGTGCAGGAAAGCATCACGGTGACGGCCGAAGCGCCGCTCGTTGACACGAAAGGCTCCACTGTCGGGGCCAACATCGATCCGCGACAGGTGGAACAGCTGCCGCTCAACGGCCGCAACTGGATGGACCTGACGCTGCTGGCGCCTGGTGCGCGCCGCAACGAAGGCGGCGGCATGGCGCAGTTCCGGCAGGGCTACGCGCAGACCAACGTCGACGGCCAGCAGGTCACCATCAACTATCACTCGCAGACCGACAGCGAGCAGCCGGGCTTCAGCCGCGATGCGATCGCCGAGTTCGAGGTGGTCGCCAACCGCTTCGACGCGACGCAGGGGCGCTCGCAGGGGATGATCGTCAACGCCATCACGAAGTCCGGCACGAACCAGCTCGCGGGATCGGTGGGTGGCTACTTCCGCGACGACAAGTTCAACTCGAAGGACTTCCTCACGCACACGGTGCTGCCGTACTCGAACCAGCAGGTGAGTACGACGCTCGGCGGTCCGATCAAGAAGGATCGCGTCCACTTCTTCGGCGCCTACGAGTTCGAGCGCGAGCCGAAGACCTATGCCTACACGAGCCCCTTCGCCTTCTTCAACGTCAACCAGGAATTCCCGACGAAGACGCACAAAGTGCTGGGGCGCATCGACTATCAGTTCACGCCGCAAAGCCGGCTGAACGTCCGCCTTTCGGGGTACCACACGGTCTTCTATGCGGGCGGCGGCGCCACCAACCATCCGTCGGTCGGCGGCACGCGCGAGCGCGGCACGCCGCAATACGCGGGCACGTTCACGCACGTGCTCAACACCCGTTCGGTCAACGAGATCAAGGTCGGTGACACCAGCTACCGGCGTCTCGATCAGCCGTCGGTCCGCTGGAAGGGCGGCGCCTTCCCGTTCCACCCGGTCGGGGTCGGCAACGCGCCGGTCATCCAGCTCCCCGGCTACACGATCGGCGCCAACACGCTCAACATCTGGCAGTACACGCAGGACGTCCGCGACGACTTCACCACGGCATGGGACTGGGGCGGCCGCCACGACGTGAAGATCGGCGGCGAGTTCTTCCGCTTCCAGGCCGACTTCCGCTGGTGCAACCGCTGCATGGGCGAGATCGACGCGCGCAACATGACGATTGCGCCGACCAATCCCAACAACTCGCCGAATATCCTCACCCCCGCGCAGCTGCAGTCGATGTTCCCGGTGTGGAACGACGCGTCGACGTGGAACCTGCAGCCGCTCTTCCCGGCGCGCCAGGTCTTCTACGCCATCTCCGATACCGACCACCGCTACAACATCGTCCGTCACCTCTACTCCGGGTGGCTGCAGGACGACTGGAAGGTCGGCAACAACCTGACGCTGAACCTCGGCGTGCGCTACGACTGGGACGACAACACGTACGGCGAGAAGCTGACGCTGATGCCGTTCCTGCCGGGCAATCTGCCGCACGACAGCAACAACGTCGCGCCGCGCATCGGCGCCAACGTCCGCATCGATGACAAGACCTCGCTGCGCGGCGGCTACGGGCTGTTCTTCGCCTTTGCACCCAACGACGGCGTGCAGCAGGCGTACTCGATGATCCATCGCTTCGAGTACCAGATCGCCAACAACGGGCGGCCCGACTTCGCGACCAATTTCTTCGGCCCAGGCCCCAGCGGCGAAGGAGAAATTGGCGGACCGAAGCCGACGTGGGAGCAGGCGCTGGCCACCGCGTGCGACCTCAACGGCAGCAAGCCCGGTTGCACCCGCCGCGCTATCAACCAGGAGATCACGTATCCCGGGCGGCAGACGCCGTACAGCCACCAGACATCCGTCGGGATCCAGCGCCAGCTGACGGCCGACTCCTCGATCGAGGTGAACTACGTGAACACGCGCGGGCGCGGCGAGGAAGTGGATATCAACGCCAACCTCTCGTACAACCCCGCGACGGGCGCGAACTATCCGTTCACCGACATCAGCCACCGGCCGTTCCCCGACTGGGGCATCGTGCTGCTCGAGTACCTCGGAGGCTATTCGAACTACAACGGCACGGACTTTACGTTCACCAAGCGGTTCAGCCACCGGTGGCAGGCGACGGCGACCTACACGCTCGCGTACTTCAAGGACGGGCTGCCCGACCGGCAGCAGTGGTTCCTCGATTCCAATGGCGTGATGGCGCACCGGCCCGTCGGATTCCCGCTCGCGGCCGATCTCGGCGGCGACTACGGCTTTGCGGGATCCAACATCGCGGGCGGCTTCGGGCAAGCCGGCGATCAGCGCCATCGGGCGGTGGTCAACGGCGTGTGGGATCTCGGCTTCGGCGTCCAGGCCAGCGGCATCTATTTCTACGGCTCGGGTGAGCGCTTTGCGACCTTCACCGGCCAGGATCGGCGCGATGAAGGTGGTACCAACGCCTCCGAACAGCGGCTGGCCGCGGATGGCAGCATCCTGCCGCGCAACGGCATCCTCGGCAGGCCGATCCACCGGCTGGACACGCGGCTGCAGAAGCGTATTCAGGCGGGCCACATGACCTTCGACGGCATGTTCGAGGTGTTCAATCTGTTCAATCACGAGAACTTCGGTTCGTATGTGACGAACCGCAGCAACGCGGCCTTCGGGCAGCCATCGTTCAACGGCAACGTCGCGTATCAGCCGCGGATGATGCAGCTCGGATTCAGGATCGGCTTCTGAAGTAGCGAGTAGCCGGCGGCCGGCAGTGGGCAGTGAGCCCGCTGCCGGCTGGTCCCGCGTAGCCCCGCCTCCTCTCGGTACGACTCCTGCCCTCGTCGGACGCGCAGTCGTGTCCGGCCGCTGATTCCCTCAACGAATCGCGATCGGTCCGGACGCGAGGTCACAGCCTGTCGTGACCGGAAGGAGAGCGGCAATGACTCGACGCGTCTCGTTGTGGTGCCTGGCCGCCCTGGGCGTGCTCGTGACGAGCCACCCGGCTGCCGCGCAGGGATACGGCGTCTACGAGCAGGGCGCCTGCGCCATGGGGCGCGCCGGCGCGGCCGTCGCGTCGCCGTGCGACGACGGGTCGGCGATCTTCTTCAACCCCGCGGCGATTGCGCTGCAGACGGACGGCAGCCGGGTCGCCGCAGGCGGGACGCTCGTCGGTCCGCGCGGCGATTTCACCGGCGCGGGCGGGCGCACCAGCGGCACGATGGTGAAGAACTGGCTGCCGGTGCCGGCGGCGTACTACACGAAGTCACTTGGCGAACGGCTCGGCGGCGGCGTCGGCGTCTTCGCGCCGTTCGGCCTCACGACCGACTGGCCCGTCGACTTCGCGGGCCGCTTCGTCGCCTACAAGACCGTTCTCCAGTCGATCTATTTGCAGCCGACTCTCGCCTATAAGGTCAATGACGCGTTCGCCGTCGGCGGTGGACTCGACGTCGTCTACTCGACGCTGGAGCTGAATCAGCGCGTCGACCTGGCCACGCAGCAGGCCGCGCCGGGTACGACGTTCGCGCAGATGGGGGTGCCGCTCGGGACCGATTTCGCGAACGTGAGGATCAGCGGACAGGACGTCAGTTTCGCCGGGCACGTCGGCGTACTGATCACGGCCACCGATAAGGTCTCGTTCGGCGGCCGCTACCTGTCGCGGCACACCATCAAGGTCGATCATCTCGATCTAGACACCGATCAGATTCCGACCGGCTTGCGGACGCCCGTCCCGCTTCCCGGCATCCCCGTCGGCACGCCACTCGACGTCCTGGTGGGGTCGCAGTTCGCGCCTGGCGCGCGGCTGAGCGATCAGCAGGCGGCCACCCGGCTGACCGTGCCGGATCAGATCGTCGCCGGCGTGGCGGTCACGCCGTTCGCGCCGCTGAAGCTGCTCGCCGATTACCAGTTCACCGCGTGGAGCGTGTTCGACAGCCTCGCGTTCGCCTCCTCGCGCGGTCTCGACGAGGTCATCGTCAAGAACTACCGCAACACGAGCGGCGTGCGCGTCGGTGCGGATTACGCGGCCACCGAACGCGTCGCGCTGCGCGCCGGCGTGCTGACGCACCAGGCCGCCGCGCCTGAAGGCTCCGTGACGCCTGATCTTCCCGAAGGCGCGCGAACCGAGTACACGGCCGGTCTCGGCGCCCGCGTCAGCCGCGGCCTCGTGATCGACGTCGCCTACCAGCACATCGCCCAGCAGGACCGCAGCGGCCGCGTGCTGCTGCGAGGCCCGAACACCGGAACCTACGCGTTTCACGCGAACCTGTTCGGCGCGACCGCGACCGTGCGCTTCTGATTGGGGAGGGTCTGCCGAATCAGGGCGAATACGTGACCTCGCGCTCGACGGGCGTACGCGCGCGCCCCTCGCGCACCAGCAGTCCGATCGAGACGAGAACGACCGCGAAGCTCGAGACCGCGAGCGAGAGGCGGACGCCGACGAGGGTTCCGACGAGGCCGACGGTCAGGCCGCTGCCCGCGCGCAGCCCGAGCATGGCCATCGTGAAGAGCCCCACCACCCGGCCGCGGATGGGCGCCGGCGCGAGCAACTGCACGAGCGTCTGCGACATCGACTGAAACGCGATGTTGAAGGCGCCAGCCAGGACGAGCAGGCCGACCGCGAGCAGATAGCTGTGCGTGAGCGGAAACAGCCCCATCGTCAGGCCCCAGAGACCCGCCGAGACGATCGCCGCGTGGACGCTGGGGCGCGAGAAGTTCGCGCTTTCGAGGGCCAGCACGCCGAGGACCGCGCCCGCGGCGTCCGCCGCGAGCAGCACCGTGTACCTGGTGCCGGTTTCGTCCGCGCCGAGGAAGTTGGCGTAGGCCGGCATCTGCGCCTGGAACGCGTTGCCGACGAGGAACGACGTCGCGCCCGCGACCATCACCATCGTCATGATGGCGGACTCGCTGCGAACCGCGGCGAAGACGCTCCAGGCATCGGCGAGTCCGAACGCGGCCCCCGTCCGGCCCGCCCCGCGCGCCGCGTGACCCGTGTACGGGAAGCGTGTCAGCAGGATCGTGAACGGCAGGTAGATGAGGACGTTGGTGAGCAGTCCCCACGCCGGGCCGAGCAGGAGCATCAGCCCGCCGCCCACCGCCGGGCCGAGCAGGATGGACAGGTAACGGCTGCTGGCATTCAGGCGAATGGCGCTCGGCAGGTCCTCGGGCGGCACCATGTCGTGAATGATCAGCTGCGAGGCCGGCGCGCCGACCACGCCGGCCAGTCCATGGATCACCAGCAGGACGACCGCATGCCACATCTGGAGCCGGCCCGCGAGGAACAGCAGCCCCCACGAGATCGACGCCAGCATGAAGAGCGCCTGCGAGATCTGAATCAACCGGCGGCAGTCGTGGCGGTCGGCGAGCGCGCCGGTGTAGAGCGAGAACAGCAGGAACGGGACCCAGTGGCTGATGACCGCGAACCCGCCGAGCGCCGCGGAATGAAAGGCTTGGTACATCACCCAGTAGCTGATGACGTGCTCGATGTTGTCGGCCATCATCGACATCAGGCTGAAGGTGAAATAGCGGCGGTAGGCAGGAACACGGAGCGCCGCAAAGCGGGCCGGCGGCGCGGGGAGACGGGTGGGCATAGGAACGTACTATGCCACGCGCGAGCGAATCCGGATGACTATCGGGCCGGCCTCAACGAGGGCGGGCGGTCGTTCTGGGGGCGTCCGGGTCGTTGTAGTTCATGGGGGACTGATAGCGGATCCTCTTTCCCTCCTCGTCGAGCCATCCAAGCGACTGCTGGAAGATCACGGGCGCGGGGTAACCCCGTGGCACGGTCGCCTCGGTGATCACGAGGCGGTTCGCGTGCATGTAGATCGACGCAAGGGTGCGCGACTGGTCGGCGTTGTTGGTGAGTTCGGCCACCACGCCCGGGACCCCGTCGGAGAAATTCGCAAGGATGCTGGTCATCTTCGCGTCCCGCTGCAGGAACTTCGACGAGGCGAACATGACGGCGCTGCGCACGTCGGTCTTCCAGTAGCCGATACCGTAGTCGTGGATCGCGAGATCGAGGGCCGGCAGCGTCCGCGAGCGCTCGGTGAGCAGCCGTTCGTCCGGGTTGTAATCGACGACGGTCACCGAGTAGCGGCCGGAACCGGCCGTGCCGCTGTAGACCCGCGCCGGCAGGATGGCGTTGAACTGCGAGATCCACGTCGTTTCCGTGATGGTCGGCCGCCCGGGGAAGGTGATGCTGAAGCGGTCGTCCGGGCTGGAAAACTCGGTCCAGTCCTGGGCAAACGCCGGGCTCGACAGTGCGAGAAGGAGGGCTGACGAAATGAGCAACAGGCGCATGAACGGTTCTCCTGCGTCGTGAACGGATTCAGTTCCTGAACTCGATCGTCGTTTTCAAGGTGTTGCTGTCGACGCCCGGTGTATCGGTGATCCGGACCTGAAGGTCGCAGCTGCCGGTCACCGGGGCACCATCCGCGTGGCGCAGGGCGGGAAGCGCGGCGCGCACCGCTCCGGCGCTTGCCTTCCCCCTGATCGCGCCCACGATCGGTTCGCTGCCGCAATCGGCCGTGAACCAGACATACGGCTCGTCACCAAGATCGCCAGCGGTGTCGACGGCGTTCAGTTGCAGTTGCCGCGTCGCCTGATTCGCCTGCGGCGGGGCAACCCTCAGATCGGAGATGGTCGGACCGTGCGTTGGAATCGATATCGTGATCGGCACAGTGCGGCCTCTCCGCATCACGATCACCAGCGATCGATCGCCGGGCGCCGCATCCTTCGCCACGTCGAGGCTCACTTCCCACCAGCCGATGTTCTGCTCCGATCCGCTCCCGATGCCCTTGAGGCCGGCGATCGTGACGCCCGTCGACGGCGAGATCTCCGCAGACTCGGCCGGGTCCGGGCTCGGAATCGCGACGTTGATGACGGTGGTCCGCCCGGGCGCCGCGTGGCGCGGGTACAGAGTCTCCACCCTGATCTGCGGCGGCTGCGCGTCCTGTCCCGCGACGGACACGGCGGACACGAAAACGAGAGGGACTCCGACGACCGCGCACACCCAGCGGTGATGCATCTCTGCCAGCCCTTTCGGAAGCCGAACCGAAAGGTAGTGTCTACACCCCGGCTGCCCTTGTCAACGTGGCCGCGGGCGGAATCAGTGCACGCGTTGCGCGTCAGCGGTCGATCTTTTCGAGCGGAGCCTCCGCGGGGCCGGCCAGCACCTCGCCCGTCGGCTTGAACCGCGAACCATGGCACGGACAGTCCCACGTGCGCTCGGCGGTGTTCCACGTCACCTCGCATCCCATATGCGTGCAGACCGCGGAGCGGACGACGGGCGTCCCGTCCTCTTTCCGGTAGGCGGCGACACGGCTTCCCTTGAGGTCGAGGATCTTTCCCTCGCCGCGCTTCACGGAGCGCAGCGTCCGTCCCTCGGCGCCGGCGAACCGATCGCGCACCAGGTAGTACGGGTAGTCCTTGTTCTCGGTGACGTAGTCCCACGCCGCGTGGCGGATCTTCTTGCGGCCCGGGTCGAACAGTTCCGCCCACGGGTTGGCGCGGCCCATGATGCCGTCGGCCGCGATCATCGCGCCGAGCGTGCCGAACGTCATGCCGTTGCCCGCAAACCCGGTCGCCGCATATTGGTGGTCGGTGTTGCGTCCAAGGTACGGAAGCCCGTCCGGCGTCTCGATGACCTGGCCCGACCATCGGTGCGTGACGTCGATGCCCGGCAACAGCGACTCGAGCTGGCGCCGCAGCGCGTCGAAGCACGCGTTCGTATCGTCGGCCTGGCCGGTCTTGTGATCCTTGCCGCCGAAGATCACGAGGTCGTAGTCGCGATGCGGCTCCAGGCGCAGGTAGTAGTACGGATCGCCCGTATCCGAGAACAACGCGTCGGGCACGCTCCCCCGGGGCACTCGTCCACCGACGACGTAACTGGTGTAGAGCGCCAGCTTCGTCTGGAACAGCGTGGCGGCTGCCACGTTGCTGAGCCCCACCAGCGGATTGTGCGTGGCGAGCACAATGTCCTTGCACGTGATGGTGTGGCCGTTGGCCTTGACGCTGAGCGGCTCGGCGCAGAACTCGCAGCCTTCGCTGTGCTCGTAGATGTGGCCGCCGGCGGCGTCGATGGCGCGCGCCAGCCCGGCGAGGTACTTGCGCGGGTGGAACCTCGCCTGGTCCTCGTAGCGGACGCCGGGGCCTCCCATCAACGGCACATCCTTGACGAACGTCGCGTCGAATCCGAGCTCCGCGGCGAGCGCGGCTTCCTTCTCGAAGTCCACCTTGTCGCTCTTCGTCGAGCGGTCGCGCGGCGCGTGGAGGTAGCCGGGTACCCAGGCGTAGTCGCACTCGATCTTCTCGTCGCGGATATTCGCATCGATCTGCGCGATCGCCGCCAGCCCCGCATCCCAGACGGCCTGCGCATGGTCCCGGCCGAACGAATCCACCAGCTCCGACAACCTGGTATCCGTCACCATGGTCAGGTGCGCGGTCGTGTGCCCGGTATCGACCGTGGCGCAGCGTTCACGCTCGAGCAGCGCCACCGATCGTCCGGCGGTTGTCAGCAGGTAGGCGGCCGTCAGTCCCGTGATGCCGCCGCCGACGATGACGACGTCGACGCGCTCGTCGCGGGAGAGTTTCGCGAATCGCGGAAGCGAGGTGGAATCGATCCAGTAGGACGCGGTGTCGAGAGCGGAATCAGGCATGCGTATCCCTCGGCTTGACTGCGAGCAATCCGACCGCCAACCATGAGTCATCGGTATGCGGCTCCGCGTCGGCACTCCCATCTGGCTGGTCCGTGGTCGAGCGCGGGTGGGCCGCCTAAAGGCGGCCCCCACGTACGGAGGGGCCGGCTTCAGCCGGCCCAGATTCCCGAAGCTCACCGGCACACACGACGCCGACGTGGTCATCGTCGGTGGCGGCATGACCGGCGCCGGCATAGCTCACGTGTTCGCGGCGGCCGGGTTACGCGTGGTGCTGGTCGACGCGGGTCTCGTCGGACGTGGAAGCACCGCGGCGAGCACGGCGCTGCTCATGCAGGAAACGGACGAGGAGCTTGGCGCCCTCGCGAAGCGGTACGGCGCGCGGCGGGCGGCGCGCATCTGGGAGTTGAGCCGTTCGGCTGCGCGGGATCTCGTCGCGACCATTCGCCGGCTGCACATTCCGTGCGGCCTGACCGAGCGCGACTCGGTCTACTTCACGACAGACCCCGCGACGGCTGACGGCCTGCGCGACGAGTGCCGGCGGCGAAAGCGGTCGGGCTTCAGCGCGAGGTGGCTCACGCCCGCGTCGCTGCTGGCCACGGCCGGCATCGCGGGTGCAGGGGCGATTCGCTCGACGGGCGATGCGCAGTTCGATCCGCATCGAGCGTGCATCGGGTTGCTGCACGCGGCGGCGCGGCAGGGCGCCCGCATCTTCGAGCGGTCGCGCGTCCGTCGCATCGATCCCACGCGCACGGGCGTCACCGTCCGCACCGCGCGGGGCACGATTGCCGCGCGGCACGTCATCATCGCGACGGGTTTCGCGACGCCCGCCTTCAAGCCGCTCGCCGGGCGATTCCGCATGAAGCATACGTACGTGCTGGCGACGGCGCCGCTCGATCGGCGCCAGCGCGCGAGGCTCGGGGTGCGGGATGTCTTGTTGTGGGATACCGCGCGGCCGTACCACTACGCGCGCTGGACGGCGGACCGGCGCCTGCTGCTGGGCGGAAGCGATCGTCCCGTCGTGCCACCGGCCAGGCGCAGGCAGGCGTTTGCCGCGGCGACCGAGGAGCTGCGTGAACACTTCGAGGAGCTTCTCCCGGCGCTGAAGGACGTCGACATGGAGTTCGCGTGGGAAGGCCTGTTCGCGACGACGCCGGACGGCCTGCCATACATCGGGCCGCACCGGCGCTATCCGCGCCACCTGTTCGCCCTCGGCTACGGCGGCAACGGGATGACGTTCGGCTTCCTGGCCGCGCGGCTGCTGCTCGACGCGGTCCGGGGCGTCCCGAACCGCGATCTTCAGCTCTTCGCGTTCAGTCGAGCGAGGCGAGCCTGACAGGGCTCGCCCCATCGGTGAGATCCGCTTACTGCACGTTGGCGGTGACCGTCCCGTCGGCGTTGAGCGTGAACGTGCAGTTCTTCGTCTTGTTCCCGCCGCTCGAGCATGCCCCGGACCAGACCGCGTCGCGTCCGTTGCTGACACTCAAGGTGATCGACGTGCCCGACCCGAACGTGGCGCTGCCGGTGCTGCCGACCGACACGTTGATGCCGGCGGGTGACGAGGTCACGCGCTCGCCGCTGCGGCCCGAGGCAGTCACGGTGAGTGTCCGCGGGTTCGCCGGCGGCGGACTTCCGCCACCGCTCAGCGCGAACGTCCGTACGGAGGACCAGGCGCCGTTCGTTCCGGCGCTGTTCCGGCCGCGCACGCGCCACCAATGCTGGCTGGCGGCCGACGACGACAGCGTGACCTGTGAAGCGGTCACGATCTGGTCGATGAGCAGCGGTGATGAAAACGCGCTCGAATCGTCTACCTGGACCTGATACGAAACCGCACCCGAGACGTCGGTCCAGTCGAGCATCACCGGCAGCGTGACGGTGGCGCCGTCTGCAGGGGCCGCCAACGCCGGGGCCGCCGGTCCTCCGGGCGGCGCCGGGTTGACCGTGATCGTCGCGGGCCGGCTGACGCCAAGCGTCGCGGTAATCGTCGCCGACGCCGTGGACGAGACCGTCGCCGTCGTGACCGTGAACGTGCGGCTCGTGCTTCCCGCGGCAACGGTGACGTTCGCCGGCACCGTCGCGACCGCCGTGTTGCTGCTGGACAGCGTGACCACGGCGCCGCCCGATGGCGCCGCACCGGTCAGGGTGACCGTACCGGTGGACGAACTGCCGCCCGTCACGGTCGTGGGCGACAGCGACAGCGTGGACAGCGACGGACCGCTCGTGGACCCGGGCGTCACCGTCAGCACCGCGCCCCACGACGTGTTCAGCACCGCCCACATCTTCACCTGCGTCGTCGACGACACGCTCGTCGTGCCGACGTTGAACGTGGCCGTCGTCGCGCCGGCAGGCACGGTCACCGTCGCGGGGACGGTTGCGGGAGACACCGACGAGAGCTGCACCGTCGCGCCTCCTGACGCCGCGGGGGCGTTCAATGTCACGGTTCCCGTCGACGAGGCGCCCGCCACGACCGTGCCCGGACTGAGCGCGAGCGACGTCACCCAGACGTTGACCGTGGGATTGACGGTGACGCCGGCGGTGGCGCGCGACGAGCCGTATGTCGCGCTGAGCGTCACGGGCGTGACCGCATCGACGGCCTGCGCATTGAAGGCGAACAGGCCGTTGGTCGACCCCGCGGAGATCGTGACGTTGGGAGGCAGCGTAATCGCGGGATTGCTGCTGGACAGGTCGACGAGCACGTGGCCCGCCGGCGCGGGCGCCGTCAGGTTGACGAACCCGACGCCGCCCTGGCCGCCCGTCAGCGTGCTGACGTTCACCGTCATCGACGCCAGCGCGGCCGACGTGCCGCTGATCGTCAACGGTGCACGCAGCACCGTGTCGTCGTACGCGGCCACGACATCGAGCGTCGTGGTCGCAGGCACGTTGTGAACCAGGATGTTGAACGTGGCGCTGCTGCTGCCGATCGGTACGGCCACGAGCGGCGAGAACCCGACCGCAGGGTTCGTGCTCTTCAGCGTCACGATCGCATCGCCCGTCGCCGGAAACGGTGACGCCGGGATGGGACCGCTGAAGGTGACCGTCCCGGTCACGGTGTTGCCGCCACTCGCGTTCGCCGTGCTCAGCGTGAACGACGTCAGCCTCGGGCCGCCGCCCGCCTTCAGCGCAAGGCGCCGCGCCGCGAACTGGCCGCCGGTCGCTTCGATCATGACGTCGATCGAGAACGGCACCGGCGACGTCGCGATCGGAAACGTCGCCGACGTCGCGCCGGCGGCGACGGTCACGCTCGCGGGGACCGACGCGTATTGCGGATGGCTGCTGAGCAGCGGCACCACCACGCCGCCGGCAGGCGCCGGCCCCGTCAGCGTCACCGTGCCGGTGGCCGGATGCCCTGCCGAGACGGCGAACGGATCGAGCATCAGCGACGCCGCGCGCGCTCCGCTCGCGACGCCCACGGAAATGGATCCCTTGGCGCCGACCGCGTTCGTCGTCGCGTAAATCGCCGCAGGCGTGGACGCATTGACCGCCGACGAGGCGATGGAAAAATTCGCGCTGATCGCGCCCGCGGGAATCGAGACCGTCGCGGGCACGGTCACCGGCGGCACCGTTCGGAAAAAGCCGCGAGGATCCTTCGTCGACAGGACGGCCTGCAGGCCGCCTGGAGGCGCCGGATCGGTCAGGTGGAGCACACCCTGCGCGGACCCGCCGCCGGTGACGGTCGCCGGATAGGTCTGCACGAAGTTGATCACGGGTTGGGCGCCCGAGACGCCGAGGGTAAACGTGCTCGCCGGCGACCATTCGCTCAAATTGCCCGCACGGTCCGCCGTGCGAATGCGCCAGAACCACGGCGTGTTGATGGCGAGCGACTCCAGGATCAGCTCGGGGGCGTGCGTCGAGCCCTTCGGCAACGTGAAGTTGGGCGGAAAGTCCGGCTTGCTGGAAATCTCGTAGACATAGCTTTCGACGCCGGAAGGATCGGGCGCATCGGACCACCGCAGGCGGACCACGCCGCCGGATCCGCCCGTCGTCGAGCCGTTGGCGGGACTGAGCAGCGCCGGCGCGCTCGCCGTGATGTCGCCGCCCGCATCGGCCGCGAGCGTCAGCTTCGTCACGAATGGATTGGTGCCGTCGCTCACCTCGTCGGCCGCTCGGTCGACCGCGCCGGCCGTCGTCTCGAAATCTCCGCTGCCGGTCATGCCGGCCATCGCGATCGTGTTGCCGCCGAGATAGGCGGCCTTCGCACCGATCGTGGCCACGGCCTCGCAGTCCTCGTAGCTTCCGCCGAGATAGCTCGAATACAGCAGCTGGTCCGCGTTCGGACTCAGTTTCCAGACGAAGCAGTCGTGCGCACTGGTGCCGACGCCGCCCTGCGTCCGATCGACCGCGCCGCGCGTCGTCTGCAGATCGTAGGAGCGCGTGCCGCCGACGACGATGGCGGCGCCCGTCTCGTCCACGGCGACGTCGCTGAGGAAGTCCTCCCAGTTGCCGCCGGCAAACGTCGACCACACCAGCGACGCGGTGCCGGTCGCGGGGAAGCGAAACCTCGCGACGAAGCCGGTCTTGTTGTGCGGGAACAGCTGCGTGGGAGCCGGTTGCGGCGTCAGCCTCGGCTTGAACACGCCGGCGGTCGTTGGAAAGAACGGGCCTGTGAACGAGTCGTACCAGGCCCACCCGGCCACGGTCACGAGCTGCGGGTTCGCCGGGTCGATGGCGACGGCCTCAATCACATCCTGGTTGATGCCGCCGAGGAACGTGGCGTACTTGAGATCCGCGGTTCCCGCGCCATCGAGCTTGAAGCGCGCGAGGTAGCCGTCCTCGCTGCCGTTCCAGGTCGCGTCGAACGCGTCGCTCGTGAGCGGGATATCGCGGCCGCTCGCTGACGAAGTCGTGACACCGACGACGGTGAGAAAGCCCTGGGGATCGACGACGGAGTCGAGGATCGTCTCGTACGTCTGGCCGCCGTAATAGGTTCCGTACGTCAGCTGCGTTCCATTGGCGCTGAGCCGCGCGATGAAGGCGTCGAGCGGGTAGGCAGTGTTGTCGCCCGCCGGCGGCGTGTTGAACGTGCGATCGTAGGCGCCCACGGTCGTCGGAAAGTCCGTGGAGTTGGTCGTCCCGGTGACGATGATCTGGCCTCCGCTGTCGATGACGACATCGCCGGCGCCGTCGTTGCCGCTGCCACCGAGATAGGTCGAGAAGACGATGCCGCCGGCGGCGTTGAGGCGCATGACGAAGCCGTCACCTTCCGACATGCCGGTGTGGATCGACGCGAAGGCCGGCTGGAACGCACCCGGCGTGACCGGAAAATCCAGGTCGACGGTGGTGCCGACGAACGTGACGCCGCCGCTCGCATCGGCCGCCATGCCGCCGGCATACGTCTGGTTCTGCAGTCCGTTGATGAAGGTGACGAAGTCGTAGTGGCCGCCGGAGGCGTCGAGCCGCGCGACGAATGCCTTGTAGCGGGCGGTTTGAGCCGACGTTGGAGCATCCGCGAAATCCGGCGAATTCGTGTTCCCCGAGACGAAGAGATCGCCGGAGCCGTCGCGCGCCGCCTCGATGCCGGCCAGTTGCTCGCTGCTCGTGCCGCCGGTCAGCGTCGACCAGACAAGGCCGGGATCGATGACGAGCGGGAGCGACGTGTCGTGCCCGGGAACGTCGAAGCCGTACCGCTGCGCATCGATGATGCGGAAGGTGCTGGTGACGGGACGCATCGTCCCGTCGCGGCGGGTTTCGAACGTCGCGGGCCGCGTCTGTTTGAGCGGGCCGGCCGGCGTGCGCACCACCAGTCCGCCGTCGTCGGCCATCTCGAGCGCGCTCGCACCATCGACGCGGACGACGACGCGCCGCAGGTCGGCGCCAGGCTGCAGCAGCAGGTCGTACTCGAGCGTGTCGCTCCGATCGTGGAGGCGAATGTTCACTCCGTCGTACACCTGTCGGTACAGCACGCTGCCGAACCCGGGCACGCCCGTGCGCCACGCGGTGGGATCGTTGCCGCTGAAGAAGTTGTAGAGGGTCGGCCGGCGGTCCTCGCCGACGAGGCTCGCCTGCGGCGATGCGCCCTCAAAGGTCAGCGTGATCGCGGCCGGGTCCGCGGTTCCGAGGCGCAGCCGGATGGCGCGCGGTTCGAGCGCCACCGCGACGCCGCCGCGACGGGCCGCGAACGTTTCGGGTCCGCGCCATTGCCCGCGGTTCTCGATGAAATCCGATGGGAGATGTGCGGCGCTCGCCGCGGCGCGATCGGTTTTACCAGCTACTTGTGTCGCGCTCGATTGAACTGACGGCGAGAGGACCGCGCCGGCGATTCCCAGGACGAACAGGCATGCGGCAAGGCGCAGCACCTGATGCATGAGACTCCTCCACAGTCGTCGTGCACGGGCACGCGACAAATGGGGGAGGACCGGGCGCCAGACGCAATCGTACTGCCGCGCGCTCGCGTTGTTTGCACTCGAATCATCAGCCAACTCTCGCGTTTCAGTTTTCGACCTGCGTAATTTCGATCGACGCACGTACGCATCGCGGCCATCACAACCAGCAGATTGCCAGCTGAGCAGGCGGCGATTCGAGCGCGGCTATTCGAAGGTGGAACGCGGCGCGGTCTCGAGTCGCGAGAACTCGAGACGCGCGTCCGCGAGCGGCTGGATGTCGGCGTCGGCGCCGTTCCACAGCGCGAAGAACGCCTCGTACGATTTCCGGGCGGACTCCATATCCCGGCTCATCGCGGCCGCGCGCGCGTGGCCGAGGTACGCGAGCGGATAGAGCAGCGTGATGGGCACCTCGCCCCGGTGATCGATGATGCTGCGGAACTCGGTGGCGGCGGCCGCGCCGTCCTTCAAGTCGAGGTAGGCCTGCCCCCGCAGATAGGCGGGCCAGAACTCCGCCGACGGCGCGTGATCGTACCGCTTGACCGGCTCGAGGAGCGCCCGCGCCCGGGCCGGATCGCGCTGCGCCAGCGCGAGCGCCGCTGCCGTCACCGGTACCGCCACGCCGTTGGCGAACGTCGCTTCCGGGAAACGCGCCGCCACGTCGCTCGTCAGCGACAGCGCCGGCCGCGCGTCGCCGCACAGCGCGAGCGCGCGGCTGGCGCGCGCCAGCGTCGCGCTGTCACGTCCGAGCGCAAGACCCGCGGCTGTCTCGCGGCGTGCCTCGTCGCACTGCCCGACGACGGCGTGCGTCTCCGCATCCTCCATCGTCAGCTGGGCGGCCACCTCGGGGAACTTGCCCTGCAGCGACAACTGGATGCCGCGCCCGAACCGCTCGTGCGCCATCGCGACGCGACCCGAGAATGCGGACGCCCTCGCCTGCCATCCGAACGCCGCGTTGTTCTCGCCGACGCCAAGCGACGCATCCAGCTCGCGCGCCATCGTCGCCGCGTCGCCCTGGACGAAGGCGAGGAAGTAGGAGAGCCGGCGCGCGCCGTTGAACGCGAGCTTGCGGTCGGCCGCCTGCCGCAGCACGGCGCGCGCCTCGCCGTAGCGGTCGGTCGCCATCAGCCCGGCCGCCAGGTTGCCGTAGGCCGGGATGAACTGGGGGTCGAGGCGGATCGACTCGCGAAACGCCGGCACCGACTGCTCGTAGCGCCCGAGCAGGAGGTCGACCGCACCGAGGCTGTTGAACGCGAACGCTTCCCGCGGGTACGTCATCGTCCACGACTGCGCCAGCTCCCGCGCCTTCTCCCAGTCCTGCGTCGCGTCGCGGTAGTACCGCCACGAGATGAAGAAACGCTCGCGCTCGCTCACGCGATCGCGCAGCTCGAACGCGCGGCGTGAGTACTCGGGGGCGAGCGCCGTCTGGCCGGTATTCGCGTAGACGCCCGACAGGAAGGCGTGGGCCATGGCGAAGGTCGAATCGAGCTCGATGGCGCGCTTCAGCTGCGGGATGGCGTCGAGGCGCGGCACCTCGACACCGCCGGACAGCGCCAGCGAGTACGCGTGCAGCGCTTCGAGTGATGCCGTCGTCGCGCGCGGCAGCGGCACGTCGAATTTCTGGATCGAGCCGAGCGACTCGCCGAGCTTCTCGCGAATTCTCGACGTCGCGGCGCCGAGCGCAGTCAGCACGTCTTCCTTGCTCGGCGCCTCCGCCTGCTCGCGCGCCATCACGTCGCCGGTGTCGGCGTTGATCGCTTCGAGCGTCAGCACGTAGTTGCGCCCGAGGCTGGCGATCGAGCCGGAGAGCAGCGCCTTCAGCTGTTCGCGCCGCGCAATCTCGCGCGCGACCGCGCGCGTGAGGCGCTCGTCCGGCGCGCGCTCCATCAGCCGCAGCGTCTCGCGCGCGCGCTCGTCGGGAAACACCTTCAGGAACGGCGACTGCTCGAGCGAAACGGCGAGCGCCACCTTCAGCGTGCCGTCGAAGACGGCGTCGCCGGTCGCGTTGTCGAAGTCGGCGAGCACCAGGGTGTCCTGCGCGGTCAGCGTTCGGCCGGCGGGTGCGACGAAATACGAGGACGCGATGGCCAGAATGCCGACGATGCCGGCCAGGGCGGCTGCGGCCATCCACCGCGGTATGCCGCGCCACCCGGCCGCTACGGCCGCGCCGTCGCCGTCGCTGCCGAGGTCCGGCAGGCCCGCCGCCATCTCGGCAGCGGATGAAGGTCGCCTGGCGGGATCGCGCGCAAGCGCCTGTGAGACGACGCGCTCGAGCTGCGGATCGATCGCCGGAACGAGCGTTGACGGCTTTGGCAGCGCACCCGCCGCGGCAACGCGGCCGAAGATCTCCGGCCCGACGAGCAGCTCGTACAGCACCAGGCCGAGCGCGTAGACGTCGGTCTGCTCCGAAAGCACCGTTCCCGCCGCCCGCTGCTCGGGCGCCATGTAACGAGGAGTGCCCGTCTGCATGTGCAGGCTGGCGTCGGCCCTGGTGATGGCGATGCCGAAATCGGTGATGCGGACCAGCCCGTCCTCGTCGATCAGCACGTTCGCCGGCTTCAGGTCCCGGTGAAGAATTCCGTGCGCGTGCGCTGCCGCCAGGCCCGCACAGAGTTGGCGGGCGATGTCGGCCACCTTCTCGGACGGCAGTCGTCCTGCCCGGCGGAGGAGCGCGGCCAGGTCTTCGCCACGAACCAGCTCCATCGAGTAGAAGATCGCGCCGTCGGCTTCTCCCACGTCGAAGACGCGGCAGATCGCCGGATGCGTGATCTGCCGCGCGAGTCGAACCTCGGTGAGAATCCGCTCGCGCGCCGCGTCGGTCGAATCGATTAGCTTCA
>Ga0070695_100000033_pt1 | contig 52528 bp, 47 predicted proteins | sample KBSK1252metaG_FD_65471 | JGI IMG/M metagenome (GOLD analysis project Ga0070695, IMG submission 65471) | Corn, switchgrass and miscanthus rhizosphere microbial communities from Kellogg Biological Station, Michigan, USA - KBS K1-25-2 metaG | ecosystem: Host-associated > Plants > Roots >...
CCATCTTCTCGATGCCGAGCGCGGAGAAGAGCGACTGGTTCAGGTCCGACCAGTCCTGCGCGACGTAGGCGGTGCCGAGGCGCTTCGGGATGTCGTCGGCAATCCGCGGCGCGTCGTAGACGTCGGTGACGCGCAGCTGGATCAACTCGACCATGGTCGTGCCCGTCAGCCGCTCGCCGAACGGCAGCGACACGAACCCCTGGGCGGAGTCGAACTCGTAGAGCCCGAGGCTGTAGACGCCGCCGACGCGCGCGCGGCGCGTGCGCGGCAGCATCCCCATCGGCGAGAGCGTCCCCTGCGGGGTGATGAGCGTCACCAGGTCCCCGACCTTCACGCCGAGCTGGCGGGCCAGGTCCTGGCCGATGAGGATCGACGGCGGCTCGTCCTCGCTCTCGTGCGCGAGCGAGTCGAGGCTGCCTTCCTTCATCGCGTCGCCGATCGCGGTGACCGCCGGCTCGAGCGCCGGGTCGATCGCCTTCACGCTGATGAAGGCCTGCGAGTCGCCGGCCGTGATCAGCGCCTTGCCGAAGATCGTCGGCGCGGCGCCGACGACGCCGGGCACCTGGCGCAGCTTCGCCACCTCGGGCGCGTAGTCCGTGATGCCGCCGGTCTTCCAGACGTAGATGTGCGCCTGCGACGACAGGATCTTGTCGCGCAGCTCGCCCTGCAGGCCGGTCATCAGCGCGAGCGCGATGACGAGCGCCATCACGCCGACGCAGACGCCGATCATGGAGATGAGCGAGATGAGGGAGATGAACGCCTGCTTGCGGCGCGCGAAGAGGTAGCGGAGGGCGATGAAGAGTTCGAATGACATATCAGGTGGCAGAGGGCAGGAGGCAGGGGGCAGTAGGGGGCAGGGCGCAGCGGGCAGGAAGGGACGGGTAGTTGCAACCTGCTCCCATTCGCAATCTGCCACCTCCTGCCACCTGCCACCTGCCTCCTGCCCCCTATTTTGGCCTCATCAGCGGGAACAGAATCACGTCACGAATCGATGGGCTGCCGGTCAGCAGCATGACCAGCCGATCGATGCCGACCCCTTCCCCCCCGGCCGGCGGCATGCCGAATTCGAGCGCGCGGATGTAGTCCTCGTCCATCGCGTGCGCCTCCTCGTCGCCCCCGGCGCGGCTCTTCAGCTGGTCCTCGAACCGCCGGCGCTGTTCGACGGGATCGTTCAGCTCGCTGAAGGCGTTGGCCAGCTCGAACCCGCCGGCGTAGAGCTCGAACCGCTCGACGGTGTCGGGATCGTCGGGCTTCTGCTTCGACAGCGGCGAGACCTCGGTCGGGAAGTCGTAGACGAACGTCGGCTGGATCAAATCCTCTTCGCACAACGCTTCGAAGATCTCCGCCGCGATCTTCCCGGCGCCCATGCCCGGCGCAATCGGCACACCGAGCTGTGCGGCGAGCGCCGCGGCCGCGTCGCGCGAGCGCAGCGCATCGGCGGGCACGTCGACACCCAGCCGCTTCGATGCCGCCGCGCGCGCACCGTCGCGCAGCGAGAGCCGCCGAAATGGGGGCGTGAACGAAATCGAGTGCCCGTTGAACGTCAGCACGTCCGGCGCACCCGCCTTGCGGGCGACGAACGGCAGCATCTCCTCGGTCAGCGCCATCAGGTCGTTGTAGTCCGCGTACGTCCAGTAGAACTCGAGCATCGTGAACTCGGGATTGTGCTGCGTCGAGATCCCCTCGTTCCGGAAGTTGCGGTTGATCTCGAACACCCGCTCGATGCCGCCGACCGTCAGCCGCTTCAGGTACAGCTCCGGGGCGATGCGCATGAAGAGCCGCATGTCGAGCGCGTTGTGATGCGTGGCGAAGGGACGCGCCAGCGCGCCGCCGGCAATCGGCTGCATCATCGGCGTCTCGACCTCGAGGAAGCCGCGGCCGATCAGGAACTCGCGCAGCGCCGTGATGACGCGGCTCCGCACCTCGAACACTTGTCGTGACTCCGGGTTGACGATCAGGTCGAGATACCGCTGGCGGTACCGGATCTCGACGTCCTGCAGCCCGTGCCACTTCTCCGGGAGCGGCAGCAGGCACTTCGAGAGGAACTCCAGCCTCGACGCCCAGATCGTCAGCTCGTTGGTCCGCGTGCGGAACAGGCGCCCCTCGACGCCGACCCAGTCGCCGAAGTCGAGCAGCTTGAAGATGCGGAAGTCGCGCTCGGGGAGCGAATCCTGCCTGATGTAGACCTGGATTCGCGCCCGTCCGTCGGAGATCACCAGGAAACTCGCCTTGCCGAAGCTGCGGATGCTGAGGATGCGTCCGGCGGTCCGCGCCTGCGGCTTCGAGGTCTCGAGCTCCTCCGCGGTGCGGCCGCCGTACTGCGCGACGATCGCGTCAACCGTGGCGTCGGTCTCGAAGCGCCGCGGGTACGGATCCACGCCGAGCTTCTTCAGCTCCTCGAGGTTGGCGCGCCGCTGGACGACCTGATCGGATTCGGTGGACGTGTTCATTCGCGTGCCAGCGTGCGCCGGACGGCGTCGAGTATGCCGTTGATGAACCGCACCGAGTCGTCCGTGCTGAACGTCCGCGCCAGCTCCAGCGCCTCGTTGATGACGACCTTGGCCGGCGTGCCAGGCTCGTGGAGGAATTCGTAGATGGCGAGCCGGAGGATCAGGCGGTCGAGCACGTTCATCCGCTCGATGCGCCAGTTCTCGGCCGCTTCCACGATCATCGGATCGAGGTCCGCGACGGTACCGGCCACTCCGGTCGCGAGCCTGGTCGCGAACGCGCGCAGCTCCTCGCCGGGCGGTGCCGGCGCCGCGGGGCCGCTCCAGAACGTCTGCGCGACCTCGGAGATCGGCACGCGCCCCACTTCCCACTGGTAAAGCATCTGCACCGCGGCCTCACGCGCGCGATGCCTCGATTCCCGGTCGGGATGGTCGGCCGATCGCCGTTCGGGGGTCACCGTCATCCGCCGATTGCCTCGTCGAGCGTACGGAACAATTTCGCCATCTCGACGGCAGCAGCCGCCGCCTCGCGCCCCTTGTTGTCCGCACCCGCTCTCGAACGCTCCATCGCCTGCTCCTCCGTCAGCGTCGTCAGCACGCCGAAGGCCATCGGCACGCCGGTCGCGGAGGCGGCCTGCTGGATGCCGTGCGCGGCCGCCTCGGCGATGTACTCGAAATGCATCGTGTCACCCTTGATGAGGCAGCCGAGACAGACGATGGCGTCGTAGTCGCCGTTCTCGCCGAGCCGCTGGGCCATCATCGGAATCTCGAACGCACCTGGCACGCGGAAGACGGTCACCGCCTCCGCGGGGATCGATGCTTCGGCGAAATACTCGCGGGCCCCGCGCAGCAAGCCCTCGGTAATCTCCTCGTTGAAGCGTGACACGACTATGGCAAAGCGAAAGCCGGCCATCACCCTTCCCGCGCTGCCCGCTGCACGCGCCCTATTCGCCCTTGAACTGCGCCTTCCGCTTTTCCAGGAACGCGCGCGTCCCCTCGCGCATGTCGGCCGTGGACGCGACGAGGCCGAAGAGCGTCGCTTCGTGGACCTGTGCCTTGTCGAAGGGGATCTCGAGGCCGCGGTTCACAGCTTCGATGATGTACTGCACGGCGATCGGCGCCTTGCCGGCGAGCTCCGCGGCGAGCTCCTTCGCCGCCGTCATGAGCTGCGCCGCCGGGACCACCTTGTTGACGAGACCGATCGCGAGCGCTTCGTCGGCCTTCACCTGCCGCCCTGTCAGCAGCAGCTCGAGCGCGATGCCCTTCCCCACCAGGCGCGGCAGCCGCTGCGAGCCGGCGTAGCCGGGCACGATCCCCAGGTTGATTTCGGGCTGGCCGATGCGCGCGGTGTCGGCGGCGATGCGCAGCGTGCACGCCATGGCGAGCTCGCAGCCGCCGCCGAGGCAGAAGCCGTTGATCGCGGCAATCACCGGCTTGCCCATGTTCTCGATCAGATCGAACACGTGCTGCCCGCGCTGCGCGTGCTCCTTGCCCTGGGCCGGCTTCAATGCGGCGAGCTCGTTGATGTCGGCGCCCGCGATGAACGCCTTCTCGCCGGCTCCCGTGACGATGACGGCGCGGACCGACGCATCGTGCCGGAAGTCGAGGACCGCGCGGCGCAGCTCGTCGGTGGTCGGCGTGTTCAGCGCGTTGAGGACCGCCGGGCGGTTGATGGTGAGGATCGCGACGGGCCCGTCGCGCTCGAGGAGCAGGTTGTCAAAAGCCATGGCGTCTCAGAGCGGAAAGAAATAGAGGATCCAGCCGAGCGCGACGCCGCCGACGACGAACGCGGTGAAGAGCTGGGCGCCGAACCGCAGCTGCTCTTTCGGCTCGTCGCGCATGAGCGTGCCGAAGACCACCGACACGAACAGCGCGAAGACGATCATGAGCCCGAGGTGCGACGCCCTCATTTGCGCCCCTGCGCGGTGTCGAACGCGTCGAGCACGACGAGCATGTTCATCAGGCCCGCGACGATGAGGAAGGCGTTGCCGTACTCGTAGGTGAGCGCGACGACACGGCCGGCGCCCGCGCCCGCGCCGCGCGCGATGAAGAACGCGATGCCGATGCCCATGTCCGCGAGCGCCGCCAGCGCCACGAGCGGCTGGGTGATTTCAACCGGAAACAGGCGGCCGTCGAGCCACAGCCCGAAGGCGAACATCAGCGTCAGCGCGATCAGGAACGTCAGGCCCTTCTGGATGCGCCCGAGAAGCAGATGACCGGCGCCCGGAATGGCCCACGCGGCAAGACAGATCAAATAGGTGTAGGTGGCCGATTGCTCGCGATCGGCCGTCGTGGCGCGCATCCGCCGTAGTGTAGCGTAGCGCGGCTCCGCGCGAGACGCCCCCGACCTATTTGTTCAGCGAGAGCTGGGTCTTCGCGACCTGGTAGCCCGAGCGCGTGCGCGTCCGGACGTTCGGCTCGTCCACCCGCACGAGGATGCGGCGGAAGGCGCCGTCCCGCTTCGGGTTGTTGGACGTATAGCCCAGGGCGTACTGGTTGGACAGTTCGTCGGTGATCATGCCGTAGACGCCCGCCAGCTGCGTGATGTCGCTCGGGAAGAACGCGCGAGCGCCCGTTTCCTGCGCCAGCGCCTTCATCGCGAACTCCGATTCGGAGAAGTACTTCTGGCTGGTCAACGCGATGGTGGGATACGGCGACTTGAGCGCGATCGTGTAGATCGCGATCCCGGCCTGCTTGGCCAGCACCAGCAAATCGTCGAACGTCACGAGGCTCGTCGTGTCGTCGCCATCGGTGAGCACCGTGATCGCCTGCCGGCGCACGTCCCCTTCGGCGGCGTGCACCTTCTGCAGCTGCTTGATGGTGGTGTACAAGGCGTTATACAGCGCGGTGCCGCCGCTCGCCGTAGTGCGGCGGATGGCGTCGCAGGCGCCCTTCACGTCGCCATCCAGCTCGTGCAGCGTCCGCGCGGTGTCGCGGATGCCGACGATGCTGACGCGATCGCCCTGCCGCAGGTGCGACGCAAAGCCGACGGCCGCCTCCTGCACCGTCGCCATCTTGTCGCTCATGCTCGACGACATGTCGAGCAGGATGGCCATGTCGAGCGGCACGTTGGCGGACGCGAAGAACGACAGGTCCTGCTGGATGCCGTCTTCGAAGACGGCGAAGCTCTTCTCTGTAAGTCCCGTGACGAACTTGTCCTTCGGGTCGGTGACGATGACATTCAGCGACACGAGATCGACGCCGCTCCGGAACGTCCCCTGAGTACCCTGCGCGCGCACCTCGCCACAGCACAGCAGGCACGTCAACGCCACATATAGCACCCTCATGGGACCCTCCGTCGAGTTCCGCCCGTCTTCGACGGGCTAAACCGCGCCTCGATGCGCGTGACGGGGCGGGGTGCAAAGCATGTTCCTGCTAGACTGCGCATGAAATGACGGAAAAGATCGCTGTCGGCGAGCACGCGGCTGGACGCGTGGCTGCTGGCGGCATCGCGGCCGTATCGGCCGCGCTCCTCATGACCGAGCTGGCGCTGACGCGCATCTTCTCGGTGACGATGTATTACCACTTCGCGTTCCTCGCGATCTCGATCGCGCTCTTCGGCCTGAGCGCGAGCGGCGTGGCGGTCTATCTCGCGCGTCGACGCCTCGCGCGCATCGGGCCCGGCCTGCTGCTGTCGTTCGCGTCGCTGACTCATGCGTTGGCGACTCTGCTCGCGCTTTCGTGCCTTGTTCGCATACGCGTCGGCCTGAATTACTCGCCTGCCAACCTGTGGTTGATGCTCACGATCTACGGTCTGGCCGCGCTGCCGTTCTTCACCGGCGGCAGCGTGATGTCGCTCGCGTTCTCGCGCATGGCCAACCGCATCAACGTGCTCTATGCCGCAGACCTGATCGGCGCCGCCACGGGCTGCCTCGTCCTGATTCCACTGTTGAACTGGCTCGGCGCCCCAGGCGTCGTCATGACCGCGGCGGTGCTCTCCGCCGGCGCGGCCGTCGCGTTTGCGCCCGCCGCACGGCGGCGCCATTTCGCCGCGGCCGCTGTCGTTCTTATCGGCAGCTCATCCGCGGCACTGTTGGCCGGCGCCGCGCCTTTCGACGTCGTCGACACGAAGGGACACGTCGGCGATCGCATCCTGTTCAGCAAGTGGAACTCGTTCTCGCGCGTCGCGGTCTACGATCGGCCGCATGGCGACTGGTCGCTGAGCCCGACGTTCACCGGCACGCGCGCACCATCGCTCTTCATGGACATCGACTCGGCCGCGTCCACGCCGATTCTCAAGGGGAGCGGTGACGCCGGTGACGCCCGCTACCTGCGCTACGAGCTCACCGCCGTCGGCTATCACCTGGCGGAGCGCCCGGGCGGCTTCACCGCGCTCGTCATCGGACCGGGCGGCGGGCGCGATCTGCTGTCTGCTCTGGTATTTGGCGCCTCGCACGTCGACGGCGTCGAGATCAACCCGATCATCGCGCGCGACGTGATGCTCGATCGCTTCCGCGAGTACTCGGGCGGGGTCTACGCCAACCCTCGCGTCTCGATTTACGTGGACGACGGTCGGAACTTCGTCCGGCGGAGCGCGGCGAAGTACGACGTCATCCAGGCTTCGCTCGTGGACACGTGGGCGGCGACGGCGGCCGGCGCCTACACTCTGACGGAGAACTCGCTCTACACGAAGGAAGCGTTCGGCGAATACGTCGATCACCTCACCGACAACGGCCTGCTGACCATCACGCGATGGGTGTTCGACGGCCTGCGGCTCGTGTCGCTGGCCCAGGACGCGTGCGCCGAGCGGGGGCTGGACGCCGCGGCGCGGCTCGCCATCGTCCGCTACGACCGCGTCGCGACGTTTCTCCTGAAAAGGCGGGCGTTTACGCCGATGGAAGTGGCGCGGCTGCGCGACGTCAGCGCGCAACTGGGGTTCGAGATCCTCTACGCACCAGGCCTGCCGGCGGCACACGCCGCCGAGGATCCGGTCGAAATGCAACGCACCGGCACGAGCGCCGCCGACTACCGCCGTCTCATCCTTGCCGGCGACCGGCGGCAGTTTCTCTCGTCCTACCCGCTGGACGAGACCTCCACGACCGACGACCGCCCGTTCTTCTTCCACACGACGCGACTGCGCGACCAGATGCAGGTCGCCTTCGGCCGCAGCATGCTGTTCGGCAACGGGCTGAGCGCGCTGATGACGCTGATGGCGATCTCGGCGATGCTGGTGGCGCTGTTCGTCATCTTCCCGCTGCTGGCCGGCGGTGAACGGCCCGGCGCCGGATGGGGCGCGTGGCTGACGTACTTCGGCGCGCTCGGCGCCGGCTTCATGCTGCTCGAGGTGGCACTGCTGCAGCGGTTCGTGCTGCTGCTCGGCCACCCGGTCTACTCGCTGACGGTGACGCTATTCTCGCTGCTCCTGGGCACGGGCATCGGCGCGTTCATCAGCCGCAGGATCGAGCACGCGCGCGTGCGCGACGTGACGGTGCGCGCGCTCGCCGGCGTCGCGCTGGTGGCGGTCGCGGCGGCGCTGGGCCTGGCACGGGCGATCGACGTCGGCATCCCGTGGCCGCTGCCGGCGCGCATCGTGTTTGCCGTGGCGCTCGTGGCGCCGGTGGGGATCCTGCTCGGCATGCCGCTGCCGGGAGGCATGCGGCTCGTCGCCGCCGGCCGCACCGAGATCATTCCGTGGGGCTGGGGCATCAACGGCGCCTTCTCGGTCGTCGGCGCGACCCTCGCGGTGTTCATCGCGATGAACTGGGGATTTTCCGTGACGCTCCTCAGCGCAGCGGCCGTGTACATGCTGGCGGCGCTGACCCTTCGGAGCGTTCGAGATTGAGGAATTTACGAATTTACGAATTGACGAGTATTGTCGAATTCGAATCCACAATAAATTCGTAGATTCGTAGATTCGTAAATTCGTCAATGCCATCACTGATTGATCTCGTCCGCGGTTCCACCTTCGACGACTTCCTCTTCACCCCGCAATACAGCGTCGTCGAGCGGCGCGATCCGTCCGCCGTCGATCTCACCTCCCGGTTCTCCACCGGCCTCGTGCTCAAGCGGCCGATCGTCTCCGCGAACATGGACACCGTGACGCGATCCGCGATGGCGATCGCGGTGGCGGAAGAGGGTGGGCTCGGCATCATCGACCGCGGGTTCCGCAGCGGCGAAATCGACCCGCAGGTCCGCGAGGTGGAGATCGTCAAGCGGAAACAGCACGGCATCATCGCGGATCCCTACACGATTGCCGCGGAGGCGAGCCTCGCCGAGGCCGCCGGGCGGATGCGCGCCACCGGCGTCGGCACGCTCGTCGTCGTCGACGGCCGCGGACGCCTGCAGGGGCTGCTCACCAGCCGCGACCTGCGGTTCGTCGATCGGTCGCAGGGGACGGTCACCTCGCGCATGACGCCGCGGGAGCGGCTCGTCGTCCAGCGCGGCACGCCGGACCTCGGCGCCGCCGAGGAGGTGATGCGGGCGCAGAAGATCAAGAAGCTGCCGCTCGTCGACAAGGACGACATGCTGCTCGGCCTGATCACGGCAAAGGACCTCGTGCAGCAGCGCCAGCTGCCGTTCGCGACACGCGACGAGCAGGGGCGGCTTCGCGTCGGCGCGGCGATTGGCGCGAAGGGCGATTACCTCGAGCGCGCCGCCGAACTGGTGCGCGCCGGGGTGGACGTCATCGTCATCGACATCGCGCACGGCCATTCGGTCGTGATGGCACGCGCGATCGAGGCGTTCCGCGCGCGCTTCGACGGCGTCGAGCTGGTGGCCGGCAACGTCGCGACGGCGCAGGGGACGCGCTTCCTGCTCGAGCGCGGCGTCAACGGCATCAAGGTCGGGATCGGGCCGGGCGGCGGCTGCACGACGCGGCTGAACACGAACTTCGGCGTGCCGCAGGTGCAGGCGCTCGTCGAATGCCGCGCCGCGTCGGACGGCCGCGTGCCGCTGATTGCGGACGGAGGGGTGCGACGCGACGGCGCGCTCGTGCAGGCGCTGCTGTTCGGCGGCGACACCGTCATGCTCGGCAGCGCGCTCGCCGGCACCACCGAGACGCCGGGCGACATCGTCCAGAAGCCGGTCGTCGTGCCCGAGTCGCACAAGACCGTTCGCGTGCCGTTCAAGGTCTTTCGCGGGATGGCATCGCTCGAGGCGATCGTCGATCGCCTGGACGTGGAAGACCTCGACGTCGCCGACGTCGAAGCGCTGGGGGCCGAAGGGATGGAGGTCGCCGTCCCCGCGCGCGGCTCGGTGCGGCCGGTCCTCCGCGACATGCTGAAGCACCTGATCTCCGCGATCAGCTACGGCGGCGCCGGCAGCCTCGCCGAGTTGCAGGAGATGTTCCGGAAGGATCCGGAGCGGTACGTGATTAGGCTGTCGGAATCAGGCCGCCGCGAATCGTTCGATCGGTAGAAGGGCCGCCTGAAGGCGGCCCCTACGTACCCGTACGTGGGGCCGGCTTTAGCCGGCCTAACACAAAGAAAAACTACGTGCGTCAGTGAAACGCCGCTACGCATTTACAGTGTCAACGGCCCGAAGTGCTCCTCATACCTCGCACGGAATTCCTTGATCGTGTAGGCGTGGCTCTGTCCCCCGAGGTGCTCGAGCGCGTAGGTCGCGGCGACGGTGCCGAGCTGCGCGCACTCCTGGAATGACTTCCCGCACGCCATGCCCTTCATCAACCCGCCGCGGAACGCGTCGCCCACGCCCGTCGGATCGATGATGCGGTGCGGCGTGATCGCCTTGATGTCGATGCGGCCCCCTTCTCCCTTCCCCCTATCCCCTTCCCCCTCGTAGAGCGAGCAGCCGTCCTCGCCGCGCGTGATGAGCAAGGTGGTCGCCTTGTCGAGAATGCCGTCCTCCCCCAGCCCCGTTTTCTGGCGGATCAGCTCGAACTCGTAGTCGTTGCAGATGACCATGCGCGCGCCGGAGATGCCGTCGCGCAGTTCGTCGCCCGAGAGCCGCGCGCACTGCTGCCCCGGATCGAAGATGAACGGCACGCCGATCGTCCGGCACTCCTCGGCGTACTGGATCATCGCGCCGGGATCGTTCGGCGAGATGATGACGAGGCCGGGCTGTTGAATCGTCCGCAGCGACAGTTCCGACGCGTTGGCCATCGCGCCGATGTAGAACGACGCGATCTGGTTGTTCTCGGTGTCGGTGCTGCAGAAGAACGACGCGGTGAACTTGTCGGGCACCTGGCGCACGTGGGACGTATCCACCCCCACCGCCTGCAGCCACTCGTCGTACTCCTTGAAGTCCTGCCCCGCGGTCGCGACCAGGCACGGCCGCTCGCCCAGCAGCGCCAGCGTGTAGGCGATGTTCGGCGCGCAGCCGCCGCGCCGCTTGTCCATCGAGTCCACCAGGAAACTGAGGCTGACGCGCTGCAGGTGCTCGGCGAGGATGTGTTCCGTGAACTTGCCCGGAAACGACATCAGGTAGTCGAACGCAATCGATCCCGTGACGATGAGTTTCATGACATGTAGCGGCCGATGATGGGCGCGAGATCCTTCTTCAGCTGCTCCGGCACGACGTCCGGGCGGGTGACCAGCGCGTACTTCAGCGCCGACGCGCACTCGCACGTCCGTTCGTACGGGAGCTTCTCGACGGCGCCGGCGATGATCTGCTGCGCGGTCGCGGCGTTCTTCGCCAGCGTGGACATGACCATCTCGACCGTCACCGTATCGTGGCTCGGGTGCCAGCAGTCGTAGTCGGTGACGAGCGCGATCGTCGTGTAGCAGATCTCCGCCTCGCGCGCGAGCTTGGCCTCCTGCAGGTTCGTCATGCCGATGATGTCCATCCCCCACGACCGATACAGCTTCGACTCGGCGAGCGTCGAGAACTGCGGCCCTTCCATGCAGACGTAGGTGCCGCCCTTGTGCACGGTCGCGCCGGCGCGCTGCCCACTCTCCCAGGCGATGCCGCTGAGAATCCGGCAGAACGGGTGCGCGAAGCCGACGTGCCCGACGAGCCCGCGCCCGAAGAAGCTGCTCGGCCGCCCCTTCGTGCGATCGAAGAACTGATCGGGAATGACGATGTCGGCGGGCTTGTATTCCTCCTTCAGGCTGCCGACGGCGCTCGCCGAGAGCAGGAACTCGACGCCGAGCGTCTTCATGCCGAAGATGTTCGCGCGGAAGTTCAGCTCCGACGGCGAGAGCCGGTGGCCGCCACCGTGGCGCGCGAGAAACGCCACGCGCTTGCCGGCAAGCGTGCCCAGCAGGTACGGCGCCGACGGCTCGCCAAACGGCGTCGTCACCCGTACTTCTTCGCGGTCGGTCACGCCGGCCATGTCATACAGACCGGACCCGCCAATGATCCCTATCTGCGCTCGCTGCATGTCCACCTTTGGGAGTTGGGTTGGAAGTTGGGAGTTTACCTAAATCACCCGCTGCACGAATCGCTTCCCGTCCTTCTCGCGAATGTAGCCGGCGCTCACGGACGGATCGTGGTCGAAGAAGATCAGGTGCTCGCGGTCGATGGCCTCGCGCAGAAACCGCTGCTTGAACGCGAACGACTCCATCGGATACAGGTCGAGGGCGGCAATCCAGTTGTCCTGGATGTGCGCCTGCGTCGGGACGGCATCGGCGGCGAAGACCGCGGTCTTCCCGCCGGACTCGAGGTAGACGACCTGGTGGTGCGCGGTGTGGCCGCACGCGCGCACGACGCGCACGCCCGGTCGAATCTCGCGATCGTCGTCGAAGAAATCAACCACGCCGGCCTGCTCGAGCGGCAGGAAATCGTCGCAGAAATAGGTGCCGCGGCTGCGCGGGTGCTGCTCGGCGGCGGCAATCCATTCGCCGCGGCGGATCACGTAGCGCGCCTTCGGAAAATGCGGAACGAGCCCCCGCGCGGTCCGCGAGACCGCCCCGCCGACGCGATCGAAGTGCAGGTGCGTCGCCAGCACGATGTCGATGCCGTCCGGCTCGACGCCCGCTTCCGCCAGCGTGTGATCGAGGCTGCGCGCGCGCTCGAGGCCGCAGATCTGCGACCACTTCGCGTCGAGCTTGCCGCCGGCGCCGCAGTCGATCAGCATGCGCCCCCAGTCGGCTTCGACGAGCAGCGCGCGCATCGCGAGCACGATGCGGCCGCTGTCGTCGGGCGGCGCCTTGCTCTCCCAGAGCGGGCGCGGCACGACGCCGAACATCGCGCCGCCGTCGACACGGAACGAGCCGTCGCTGACCGTCGTGAGCTGCAGGCTGCCGAGCGCCATCTGCGTGACCCATTGCTCGACCAGGCGACGCGCGGCCTGCTTCAGCTCGACGAGCACACCGTGCGCGGCCGAGGGATGAATGAAGGCCACGAGCGCCCCTTCGGCCCCCGGCCGGGGCTGTTCGTCCACCAGCCGGACGCCGCGCTCCTTCAACTGCGCCAGCGTGGCGCGGATGTCGGGGACGCGCAGCGTGATGTGGTGGATGCCCGGGCCGCGCTTGTCGATGTACTTCGCAATCGCCGACTCGGACGCGGTCGCCTCGAGCAGTTCGATGGCGGACTGACCGGTCGGGATGAAGTGCGCCCTGACGCGCTGGGCGTAGACCTCCTCGGTCACCTCGACCTCGAGGCCGAGCGCGTCGCGGAAGAACGCGAGCGCCTTGTCGAGGTCCTGAACCGCGATGCCGACGTGGTCGAGGACAGCTTTCATTTGTCCTCGGCGGAACCCGTCCCACGTACGCGATTGATGATGTCGGCGGCCGCAGAGTACGGATCGACCTGGCGCGACGCGATGCCGTCGACGACGCGCTGCAGCTCGCCGTCGGGGAGCGACTGTTCGACCATCTGCATGAACCGATGGGAGAGCAGGTCGCGCAGCCGGTACTCCTGCCGCGTGCGCTGGCGCGTGGCGCGCGTCGCCTCCGAGTGGGCGCGAAACTGCTCGATCGCCTCGACCAGCCCGGGCACCCCCGCTCCCGTCGTCGCCTCGGTCTTCAGGATTGGCGGGCGCCACTCGCCCGCCTGGAACGTCTGCAGCGCGAGCATCGCCGCCACCGACTGCACGAGGCGATCCGCGCCGTCACGATCCGCCTTGTTGACCACGAAGATGTCGGCGATCTCCATGATGCCCGCCTTGAGGGCCTGCACCTCGTCGCCGGTGCCGGGCACCAGCACGACGATCGAGATATCGGCCGTGCGGACGATATCGACCTCGTCCTGCCCGACGCCGACGGTCTCGATGATGACGATGTCCTTGCCGGCCGCGTCGAGCACGAGCGCCGCGTCGCTGGTCGCGCGCGCGAGGCCGCCCAGGTGGCCGCGCGTCGCCATGCTGCGGATGAACACCCCTTCGTCGCCGAAATGCGCGCCCATGCGGACGCGGTCGCCGAGGATTGCGCCACCCGAGAACGGGCTCGTCGGATCCACGGCGACGATGCCGACCGTCCGCCCGGCCTTGCGCAGCTCCGTCGTCATGCGATCGACGAGCGTGCTCTTGCCGGCGCCGGGCGGCCCGGTCACGCCGACGAGGTAGGCGCGGCCGGTGCGCGGGTAGATCGCGCGCACCAGCGCGGCGCCCGCTGGCGATTCGTCCTCGATGAGGGAGATCGCGCGCGCGATGCCGCGTGCGTCGCCGGCACAGACGCGCTCGGCGAGCGGCGACATCAGCCGCGTCTCGCCGGAGTCGACGATGGCGGCGGATCCTGCCGCGCCGGCGCGGGCGGCGAGGGCGGTTGCATGAGGTGGCGCGCGATGACGAGCCGCTGGATCTCGCTCGTGCCTTCGCCGATCGTGGTCAGCTTGACGTCGCGGAAATACTTCTCGGCCGGATAGTCCTTCACGAAGCCGTAGCCGCCGTGGATCTGCACGCTGTCCTCGGAGGCGCGCACGGCTATCTCACTGGAATAGAGTTTCGCCATCGCGGCTTCGATCGTCGTGCGGCGCCCGGCGTGCTTCATCGACGCGGCGCGATACGTCAGCAGGCGCGCGGCCTGGATGCGCGTCGCGTTGTCCACCAGCTTGGCGCGGATGCTCTGGAACGTGCCGATCGGCTGGCCGAACTGCTTGCGCTCGAACGCATAGTGCCGCGCCGCCTCGTAGGCGCCCTGCGCGAGGCCGACCGCGAGCGCGGCGATGCCGATGCGCCCCGCGTCGAGCACCTGCAGCGCGTTGATGAACCCCTGCCCTTCCTGGCCGAGCACCTGCGCCGGCGGCACGCGGCAGTTCTCGAAGATCACCTCGCTCGTCTCGCTCGCGCGCATCCCGAGCTTGTCTTCCTTCTTCCCCGCGCGGAAGCCCGCCGCGCCGCGCTCGACGATGAAGGTGGTGATGCCGCGGCTCCCCTTCGCCTTGTTGGTCACCGCCATCACCACGATCAGATCGCCGGTGCGGCCGTGCGTGATGAACTGCTTCGTGCCGTTGATCACCCAGCAGTCGCCGTCGCGCACCGCGGCCGTCCGCATGGCGCCCGCGTCGCTGCCGGAAGACGACTCGGTCAGCGCCCACGCGGCGAGCTGCTCGCCGCGCGCCAGCGGCGCGAGGTACTTGCGCTTCTGCTCGTCGGTGCCGAACATCGCGATGTGCGCCGCGCCGAGGCCGTTGTGCGCCGCCACCGTCAGCGAGACGGACGGATCGACGCGCGCGAGCTCCTCGATGCAGATGCAATAGTCGACCGAGGTCATCGCCGCGCCGCCGAACTCTTCCGGGAACTGGATGCCCATCAGGCCGAGCCCGGCGAGCTTGGCCAGCAGCTCGCGCGGAAACTGCTGCGCCTCGTCCCACTCGCGCACGTGCGGCCGCAGCTCGGTCTCGGCGAACTCGCGGACGCTGCGCCGCAGCAGCTCCTGATCGGCGGTGAAATCGAACTCCATTCGCGCGCTCCGATCGTATCATTCGGATCATGCGACTCCGACGTCTTCTGCCGCTGCTGTGCCTCGCGCTGGCCGTCTCCCCGCGTCCCGCCTTCGCCGACGCGACGCTCTTCATCGGCACGACAAACGTGTCGGACAGCGCCAACGCCTCGAGGCAGACGACAAAGGGATTCGCGATAGGGGCGGGATTGCTCGTCGTCGGCATCGAGTTCGAGTACGCCCAGACGGGCGCGGACGAGGAGCGCCTGGGGCCTTCGCTTCGCACCGGCGTCGGCAACGTCTACGTCCAGACGCCGGTTCCCCTCGCCGGGCTGCAGTTCTACGCGACGACGGGCGGCGGGCTCTATCGCGAGAGCAGCACGGTGACCACGACGACCGACATCCAGAAGACGGGCTTCACGTCCAACACGGGAGGCGGCGTGAAGATCTCGCTGCTCGGCCCGCTGAAGGCGCGCGTCGACTACCGTATCTTCAAGCTGCTCGGCGACAAGCCGAGCCCGACGTGGCGCGGCACGGTGCAGCGGCTGTACGCGGGCGTCAGTCTCGGGTTCTGATCACGGCTTGGCGGGCGCCGGCGTCGCAGGAGGGGTGGCCGCAGTGGTGGCTGGCGCGCCGGGCACCGCGGGGGTCGAAGGCACCGGACCGAGATTGAGCAGGGTCTGACCCGCGGTCGCGAACGCTGTCGTGTACATCCGGTACAGCTCCATGATCTCCGCCGGGTAGGCCTCCGCGAGGATCTTCGCCACGCCGTAGTCCGCGCCCTTCACCGCCGGGTCCACCACGAAGACGTAGAGCACGCTGCCGTTGGGCCCGGGTTCGGCGGCCTTGAAGATCTTCCAGCCCCATCCCTGCTGGTTGCGAACCGGATCCTTCGAGTTGGCGAGCGCCTCGCGCAGCTTGGCGATCACCGTCTCGAAGTCCATCACCTTGTCCGGACGGATGGCGTTGAAGATCAACCCCTGCTCGGAGGCGAACACGCGGCCGAGCGGCGGCGGCGAGACGACCGATTGTCCGGGCGCAGGCACGGCCGGCACCGGCGCGGGCGGCGCGGTGGGCGACGGCGGCGTGCCGGGCGCCGGCGATGTCTGCTGCGGCTGCAGCGCTCCGGCGGGTGGCGGCTGAGGCGTCGCCGCCGCCTGCATCGCCATCAGGAGCGCGATGGGGAAAAGCATCGCCTACCAGTGTAAATGCAAAGAGCCACGAACGCGTGCGCGTCCGTGGCTCTTCAGGTGCGTGCTTCGCCGCAGCCCGCGCGGCGGGCGCCGGCAGGCCTACTTCGACAGGTCGGCGACGACCGGGCCCTGGATGACGAAGAGCGCCTGCTTCATCGCCCCGCGATACATGTCGAAGGCGGCCTTCTGCTCGGTCGGATCCTTCACGGCCGCGTAGATGTTGTTCATGATCGAGTAGTCCGCATCCTTGACGACGGGCGAGATGATGTGGAGGTACACGATGGAGCCATCCGGGTTCGGCATCGCGTTCTTGATCACTCTCCAGCCGGCGAGCTGCTGCTTCGCCTCCGGCGCCTCGGACTTCGAGAGCGACTCTTTCAGCTGGGAGATGACCTTCTCGTAGTCGCCGGTCTTGTCCGCATTGACGGCGAACGCCATGATCACGACATCGCCGGTGAACGTGGTTTTCTGCGGCGCCGACTGCGCGAACAGGTCGCCGTGCCCGTGCGAGTACGCCGGTACCAGGAACACCGCACACGCCAACAGAACGCCGGACAGTCGTCGCATCATCGAGCCTCCTCGAAACGGGCGTTAATCTACCACAGGTGAGCTGACAAACTGGGACATGATCTCGTTGGCAAGAAGCATTCCCGCCCGCGAGAGCCGCAAAAGGCGCCCATCATAGATCAACAGCCCTGCCTCCCGGAACCGCTCCAGCGCGGCGCCGTAAATCCCCCAGACGTCCGCGTCATATCGGGTTTTGACGGTATGGACGTCGATGCCGCGCGCCAGGCGGAGGCCCGTGAACAGTGCTTCCTCGAGCGCCTCGCGGCGACTTAATTCGCGCTTCTCGACGCCGGGCTGACCTCCGGACGCGACAGCGGCGATGTACTCCGTAGTCGACGACAGGTTCTTCCAGCGGACACCCCGGCGGGTGGAGTGCGCGCCGCAGCCGAAGCCAAGCCACTCGCCGTCGGCCCAGTATTTGAGGTTGTGGCGCGACTCGCGTCCGCGCCGCGCGACGTTGGAGATCTCGTATTGCTCGTAGCCGGCGGCGTCGAGGCGCGCCATCGCCTCGAGGTACATCTCCGCCGCGTCATCGTCGGGCGCGAGCGACCATTTCGACCGCGCCATCGCCTCGCGCAGCGGCGCGTTCGGGTAGAGCTCGAGGATGTAGAGCGAGGCGTGGTCGGGGCCAAGCGCGATCAGCGCGTCGACCGATTCGAGCCACTGCGCGATCGTCTGCTGCGGCAGCCACATCATCAGGTCGAGCGAGACGTTGTCGAAGCCGGCGGCACGCGCCATGGCGAACGCCTCGGCCGCGCGCGAGGCGGAGTGCAAACGGCTCAGACGCTGCAGTTCCTCGTCGCGGAACGACTGCACGCCGTAGCTGAGGCGATTGACGCCTGCGTCGCGAAACGCGGCGAGACGCTCCGGCGTGACCGTTTCCGGGTTCGCCTCCATGGTGATTTCGGCGTCGCCCGCCACGGCGAAGGCGGCGCGGCACGCCGCGATGATGGCGGCGATTTCCGCTGGCTCGAGCAGCGAGGGAGTTCCGCCACCGAAATAGATCGTGTCGGCCGGCGCGCGGCCTGTCCCGAGCGCAGTCGAGGGGTCGCCCTGCGACGCAATCTCGCGCAGCAGCGCCTGCACGTACTGCTCCTTCAGCGAGGCGTCAAAGAGGCCGCGGTTGAAGTTGCAGTAGTTGCAGATGGCGGAGCAGAACGGGATGTGGACGTAGAGTCCGAGCATCAGTCAATGCTAGCTGCCGGCGCGCCCCCCCGGCCACTTGAGGTCGGCGCGCGCGTCGCGTTCACGCGGCTTCAGCTGCGCGCGCGCCTGCCCCGCCGACTTCTGGGGCATGCCGCCGCGGGCACGGTTCTTCGGCGAGGCGGGCGACGAGTCCTGCCAGCGCGCGATGTCGCCGTCGGTCGGGTGCGGCCCCACTTCGCGCGTGTCGGGGCCGTCGATGCGGACCCAGTCGCACATTTCCTTCAGGCGCGATCGGATGCGCAGGCCGAGCTGCAGCGCCACCGACTGCGGCTCGGTGTTCTCGGAATCCGTGAGGTTGGTGGTGAACACCGTGACACGCCGCTCGCTGTAGCGCGTGTTGACGACGAGCCCGAGCGTCTCCTCGACCCACTCGGACTTCTTCTCGGCGCCGATGTCGTCGAGGACGAGCAGGTCGGCCTCCAGCACCGGCCGCAGCACGCCGAGCTCGGTCGCCTCGGCGTGGCTGGTGTAGGTGTCGCGCACCAGCTTCAGCAGGTCGCGGGTCTCGAAGAACACCGCGCGCGCGCCCTTGCGGCTGATCGCTTCCTTCATCAGCGCGACGGCGAGGTGCGTCTTGCCGACGCCGTTGTCGCCGAAAAACAGGAGGCCGCGCTCGACGACCGGGAACTGATCGACGAGCCGCGTCGCGCGGCGCAGCGCGTCGCGCTGGCTGTCGGTGTGCGCCTCGAAGTTCGAGAGCTCGCAGTGCAGGTAGCGGCGCGGGATGCGCGCGCTCTTCAGCAGCGATTCGAAGCTGCGCTGGTGCCAGCAGTCGCAGCGCGTGACCCGCGCGACACCGTCGACCTCAATCGTCTTCCATCCGGTGTCATCGCAGATCGGGCAGGGCACGACAGGATGGTAACTCGAAAGCGCGAACGTCGTTTGCCCTACTTCGAGCTCTTGGCCTTCGGCTTCTCGGCTTCGTGCGGCGGCGGCGTCGGCGGATTGCGGCGCACGAGATCGGTCGGCGACGACTTGACGAGCGCGGTGCCGAGCCGCTGCTCCCAGTCGTCGATGCCGCGCGCGAGCTCGCGCTTGACGTAGTCCATGAACTCGTTGACCTCGCCCTGCATCTGCTCGATCTTGCGCCGCATGTTGAGGATGATCTCGACGCCCGCGAGGTTGACGCCGAGATCGCGCGTCAGCGTGAGGATCGTTTCGAGCTGCTCGAGATCCTCTTCCGAGTAGAGCCGCGTGTTGCCTTCCGTGCGCGACGGCTTGAGCAGCCCTTCGCGCTCGTAGAGCCGCAGCGTCTGCGGATGGATGTTGTACTTCTGCGACACCGCGCTGATCATGTAGTACGCCTTGCCGCCGGCCCGCTTCGCCATCGCTTACTCGCCGAACGACTCGCGCACGTTCTCGCCGTTGATGCGGCCGAACTCGCGCAGCAGTTCCTTCGATCGCTCGTCGAGCAGCCTCGGCAGCACCAGCTTGACCTCGACGACGAGGTCGCCGCGGCGGCCGTCACGCGTGGAGGCGGCGCCGCGCTCGCGCAGGCGGAAGCGCTGCCCCGACTGCGTGCCGGGCGGCACGCGCACCTTCGCGCCGCCGTCCGGCGTCGGGACGTCGATGCGCGCGCCGAGCGCCGCTTCGTGGACGGCAATCGGCACCGTGATGAAGAGGTCGTCGCCTTCGCGGTGGTACAACGGGTGCGGCGTCACCTGCACGGTGATATAGAGGTCGCCGGCCTCGCCGCCGCGCTGTCCGGCGTTCCCCTTCCCGGCGACGCGGATGCGCTCGCCGTCGGCCACACCGGGCGGAATGCGCACCGCCACCGACTCGGCGCGCGTCTGGTGCCCGGTTCCTGCGCACGGCTCGCACGGCCGCGGACGCTGCTGGCCGCCGCCGCCGCAGCCGGGACAGCTGCGCGTGAAGACCATGTGGCCGCGCACCGTCCGCACCGATCCCGCCCCCTGGCACACGAGACACGCGCCCGTGCTGACGCGGGTCACGCCGGTGCCGGCGCAGGTGCGGCACGTCTCGCGGCGCGTGACCGTCACGGTGCGCTGCGTGCCGTTGAACGCGGCCTCGAACGAGAGCGCGAGCGTGTGGTGGAGGTCGACGCCGCGCTCGGCAGCGGGCCGCTGCTCGCCGCGCGACGTGAAGACCTCGGCGAACAGATCGCCAAAGGTCGCGGCGTGGTCGCCGCCGCGGCCGGAGAAGTCGAACCCCTCGAACCCGCTCGTGCGGCGCCCGTCGCCGCCGGCGATCGGCGATCCCGAGTCGTAGCGCGAGCGCCGCTCGGGATCGATCAGCGTCTCGTAGGCCTCGAGAATCTGCCGGAAGCGGGCTTCCGCCGTCCGGTCACCCGGGTTGATGTCCGGGTGATACCGCCGGGCGAGGCGCCGGTAGGCTCGCTTGATCTCCGACTCCGTCGCGCCGTGCTCGAGACCGAGGATCACGTACAGGTCCACCCTCTATTTCTTCTCCTCGTCGACGACTTCCGCGTCGATGACGTCGCCTTGTGCGGCCTGGCCAGGAGCACCCTGAGCCCCAGCACCTGCTGCACCCGATGCACCCTCTGCACCCGATGCACCCGCGGCCGAAGCCCCCGCGTTCTTGTACAGCGCCTCGGCCGCCCGGTGCTGCGCCTGCGTCAACTGCTCCATCGCGCGGTTCATCGCCGCCGTGTCGTTGGACGAGATGGCGCTCTTCAACTGCTCGATCGCGGTCTCGACCGCCGCCTTGTCGCTGCCGGCGAGCTTCGCTCCCATGTCCTGCACCATCTTCTCGGCGCCGTACACCGCCTGGTCCGCCTTGTTGCGCGCCTCGATCTCCTCCTTGCGCCGCTTGTCTTCCTCGGCGTGCGACTCGGCGTCCTTCATCATCCGCTCGACCTCGTCCTTGCTGAGGCCGCTCGACGCGGTGATGGTGATCTTCTGCTCCTTGCCGGTGCCGAGGTCCTTCGCCGACACGTTGACGATGCCGTTGGCGTCGATGTCGAAGGTGACCTCGATCTGCGGCACGCCGCGCGGGGCGGGCGGAAGGCCAACGAGCTGGAAGCGGCCGAGCGTCCGGTTGTCGCGCGCGAGCGGCCGCTCGCCCTGCAGCACGTGCACCTCGACGCTCGTCTGGCTGTCGGCCGCCGTCGAGAACGTCTCGCTCTTCCGCGTCGGGATCGTCGTGTTGCGCGGAATCAGCGTCGTCATGACGCCGCCGAGCGTTTCGATGCCGAGCGACAGCGGCGTGACGTCGAGCAGCAGCAGGTCCTTGACCTCGCCGGCGAGCACGCCGGCCTGGATGGCCGCGCCGACGGCGACGACTTCGTCGGGGTTGACGCCCTTGTGCGGCTCCTTGCCGAAGAGGTCCTTGACGATCTGCTGCACGCGCGGGATACGCGTCGATCCGCCGACGAGCACGACCTCGTCGATCTTCGACGGGTCGAGTCCCGAGTCGGAGAGCGCCTGCTTGGTCGGGCCGACCGTCTTCTGCAGGAGGTCCTCGACGAGCTGCTCGAACCTGGCGCGCGTCAGCTTCATCTGCAGGTGCTTCGGCCCGGTCTGGTCTGCGGTGATGAACGGCAGGTTGATGTCGCTCTCCATCACGGTCGAGAGCTCCATCTTCGCCTTCTCCGCCGCTTCCTTCAGGCGCTGCAGCGCCATCCGGTCCTTGCTCAGATCGATGCCGTCGCTCTTCTTGAACTCCGAGATGATCCAGTCGATGACGCGCTGATCGAGGTTGTCGCCGCCGAGGTGCGTGTCGCCGTTGGTGGCCTTCACCTCGACGACCCCCTCGCCGACCTCGAGGATGGAGATGTCGAAGGTGCCGCCGCCGAAGTCGTAGACCGCGATGGTCTCGTCCTTCTTCTTGTCGAGCCCGTAGGCGAGCGCCGCCGCCGTCGGCTCGTTGACGATGCGCATCACCTCGAGGCCGGCGATCTTGCCCGCCTCCTTCGTCGCCTGCCGCTGTGCGTCGTTGAAATACGCGGGGACGGTGATGACGGCCTTGGTGACCGCCGAACCGAGATATTCCTCCGCGGCCTGTTTGAGCTTTTGCAGGATCATCGCGGAGATCTCCGGCGGCGCATACTCCTTGTCGAGGGCCTTGACGCGCACGTCGTTGCCGGCGGCCGTGACGGTGTACGGCACCATCTTCATTTCCTCGGTGACCTCGTCGAAGCGCCGTCCCATGAAGCGCTTGATCGAGAACACCGTGTTCTCGGGGTTGGTCACCGCCTGGCGCTTCGCCACCTGGCCGACCAGACGCTCGCCGGTCTTGGTGAACGCCACCACCGACGGCGTCAGCCGGCTGCCTTCCGGGTTCGTGATGACGACGGGTTCCCCGCCCTCCATCACGGCCACGACGGAGTTGGTGGTGCCCAGATCGATGCCGATGATTTTGCTCATGTCGTCGCGTCCCTCTGACCTGACTTTAGGCTGTTTCTATTATTAAATCTGAGTGAAGTGCAGTCAATTTTGCATTGCACGATGCCGCTAACCTGCTTCGTTTCTTCGCTATACTGACAAGCAGTGCAAGAACAGCAAGACCCCGCGCAGCCGCAAGAACAGCAAGATCCCCCGAAACCACAGAGGCGCGTCGCGCTTCGGGTCGCGCAGGCGGGGCTGGTCCTCCTCTTCGTCATCGCGGCGGTGCTCGGCACGTTGAGCGGCGTGCTCGTCGCGTTCGCGGGCGACGTCCCCGAGATCAGCGCGCTCGACGACTACCGCCCGAACACGATCACGCACATCCTGGCGCGCGACGGCCAGACGATCGGCGAGTTCGCGACGGAACGGCGCCTGGTCGTCGGCTACGACCAGATTTCGCCGAACCTGCGCAACGCCATCATTTCCACCGAGGACGCGGGGTTCAACCAGCACTTCGGCCTCAGCATGTCGCGCATCGCGATCACCGTGCTGAAGGACATCCTCACCGGCAAGCGGCAGGGCGCGAGCACCATCACGCAGCAGCTCGCGCGCAACGTCTTCCTGCAGCAGTATCAGATCGCCGGCGGCAAGTTCGAGATATCGCCCGAGCGGAAGATCAAGGAATGGATCGTCGCGATTCAAATCGAGAAGCGCTTCACCAAGCCTGAAATCTTCACGCTCTACGCCAACCAGATCAACCTCGGGCACGGCGCGTACGGCGTCGAGGCGGCGTCGCACCTCTACTTCGACAAGTCCGCGAAAGACCTGACGGTGGAAGAAGCGGCGGTGATTGCCGGGATCATCCAGGCGCCGGGCCGCCTGAGCCCGTTCGTCAATCCGAAGGCGACGCTGATGCGGCGCAACTACGTGCTGCAGCGGATGGCGGAGGAAGGCTACATCACCGACGACGAGTCGAAGGACGCGCAGGAGCGTCCGCTCGTGCTGCAGGGACAGCAGCGCCCGGAACCGTCCGTGGCGCCGTACTTCGTCGAGGAGATCCGCAAGTCGCTCGAGCAGGAATACGGCGCCGACGCGCTCTACCAGAACGGGCTGCAGGTGCAGTCGACGCTCGACGTGGAGCTGCAGGAGGCGGCCAACCGCGCCGTCGATCGCGGGCTGCGGCGGCTCGACAAGCGGCACAGCGGGTTCCGCAAGCCGCGCAACATCCTCGCGGAGAAGCGCTCGCTCGAGCGCTTCACGACCGACCGCTGGAACCGGCCGATGCTCGCCGGCGACATCGTGCCCGCGCTCGTGACGGCGGTCGCGCCGAAGGGCGGCAACGGCAGCGCGCGCGTCCGCATCGGCATGTCCGACGTGGAGCTGCCGAAGGCGGCGTTCGCCTGGACGCGCAAGACCGCCGCCGGCGATTTCCTGAAGGTTGGCGATCTCGTGCAGGTGGAGGTGCGCGCCATCCAGGGCGGCGTGCCGCAGACCCTCGCCCTCGAGCAGGATCCCGTCGTCGAAGGCGCGCTGCTGGCGATCGACAACCGCACCGGGCAGGTGCGGGCGATGGTCGGCGGCTTCGACTTCGCGCGCAGCAAGTTCAACCGCGCGACGCAGGCCAAGCGGCAGGTCGGCTCGTCGTTCAAGCCGTTCATCTACACGACCGCGATCGATCGCGGCTACACGCCGGTGTCGATCTTCGTCGACGAGCCGGTCTCCTACGAGCCGGGGCCGAACCAGCCTCCGTACGAACCGCTCAACTACGATCGCAAGTACGAGGGACCGGTCACCCTGCGATGGGCGCTCGAAGACTCGCGCAACATTCCCGCCGTGAAGGCGCTCGCCGAGCTCGGCCCGGCCAACGTGATCAAGGTCGCGGCCCGGTTCGGCCTGCCGGCCAACATGCCGCCGTATCTCTCGCTGGCGCTCGGGTCGGTCGAGGAAACGCTGTGGGACATGACGAGCGCGTACACGGCGTTCCCGAACCAGGGCGTGCGGATGCGGCCCTACTCGATCGTCAGCATCGCGGACCGCGAGGGGAACGTCATCGAGGAGAACCGCCCCGAGCCGCACGAAGCGATCCGCGCCGACACCGCCTACGTCATGACCAACCTGCTCCACGGCGTCGTCCTGCGCGGCACGGCGGCCGCGGCGAAGAGCCTCGACTGGCCGCTCGCGGGCAAGACCGGGACGATGGACGAATACACCGACGCGTGGTTCATCGGCTTCGATCCGAACATCACCGTGGGCGTGTGGGTGGGCTACGACGAGAAGAAGCCGCTCGGCCGCAACGAAACCGGCGCGGTCGCGGCGCTGCCGATCTGGATGGACTTCATGCAGGCGTTTATCGACATCCGCGCCGACCGGAAGAATCCACCTCAGTTCGAAGCGCCCGGCAACATCGTCTTCGTCACGCTCGACAACGGCATCCAGGAAGCGTTCATCAACGGCACCCAGCCGCAGGGCGCGAACGTCCTGCCCGCCGTCGCGCCAGCCTCCAATTAGGGTTCATTGGGTTCATTCGGTCCATGGGGTTCATCGGTTCCGCGAACCTGAATCTTCTGAACCCTATGAACCTTATGAACCCTATGAACCCAATTTGATTATTTGACAACCGTGAGCGTGACGCCGGCCTTGATCACCTCGCCGTTGACCTTGTCCGTTGCCGCAGTGAACTCCGTCGTCTGGCCATCGCGCAGCACCAGCGCGTTCGTCGTCCGGAACATGCGAAGGGACTTGTCCGTCTTCGAACCGTTCGCGGGGTACCGGCTGTCTTCGTAGATCGACGAATCCTCGATTGTCACGGTCACGGCAAATCGACCGTTATCCAGGTTGCTGGCCGAGCAGTCGATGTTGGTGAAGAGCGTCGATCCGGGCGCGGGCTGTGCGCCAGCCACGCCGCCGGCATTTGGCACGAGCACCGCAGGCGTCGACATCCGAACGCTCGCTTTGTTGCTATCCGTACGCACCGACAGTTCATAGGACTCGCTGGCCACCTTCTTTTCGCCTCGATACCTCGACAAGACGACTGTCAGTTTGAGCGGTACGATTGAGGCGAGCGCACGATTGCGCGCTGGTTCGGCGGTAGCGGAACTCTGAGCGCTCGCGCCGGATTGCGCCGATTGTTCCTGCGCACGTACGCTCGTGTTCGCGACAATCGTCAGGACTACTGCGGCCGCCATTGCACATGTAGATGTCGTCACTGGTGCTCTCCCAACTCCACATCCGCTGTCGCCAGCGGCGCGATCATGATTGGCTCGATCACGATTGGTTCTGACGGCTCCAACGCTGCGATAGCGGGGGTCGTCGATTGCGGCACTGCCAGTGGCGCGACCTGTGCGCCGCGCCAGATCGCCAGAAGGACCACCAGCACTGCCGCCGAGGCTGCCGTCCATCGCCCGAGCCACGCGTGAGCCTCGATTCGCTGCGCGGTCATGTCCGCGCGGACGCGCGCGAGGAATGCCGGCGACGGCTCGACGTCGAGCAGCGCGTCTATCTCGCGATCGATTGGGTCGGGTTCAACCATTGCAACCGGTCCTTGATTCGTTGACGCGCAACGAACAGCCGCGACTTGACGGTGCCCTGCGGGATGCCGAGCAGCCGCGCGACCGCGGCAAGATCGTGTCCCTCGATGCTGGCCAGCACGACGACGCATCGAAGCTTCTCCGGCAGCGCGTCGATCGCGTCCCACAGCATCGCGGCGCGTTCGCCGGCCTCCACCGCGTCAGACGTAGACACCTGCCGCACCCGCTCGTGCTCCGCTTCCCTGGTCGAGCGCCGCCGCTCGCCGCGCCGCCGGTCCAGCGCCATCCGCCACACCATCCGCACGAGCCAGCTCCTGAACCGCTCCGGATCGCGCAGCTGCCTGAACTGCCGATGCGCCTTCGCGAACGCTTCCTGCGCCACGTCCTCGGCATCCTCGCGGTGACGCAGCACCGAAAACGCGACGCGGAACGCCAGGCGCGCCGACTCGACCAGCCGCGCATCGAAGTCCCGCGCGAGCTCCTCGTCCGTGGTCACGAAGTCGCCGGCCAGCCGGCCCGTCCACTCATGCATCGGAGCTCGCGTTCGTAGACAAGACGCCGCCGGAGGGCTGGCGGTTCGGTTCGGGCGGGGGTGACTTACGGAAAGAGCGGAGGTGGGACGCGGCCTCTGGTCTGGCTCGCCGAAGCCGGGCGAAGGCGGCTCGCCTGCTCGAAGGCGTACGCGAGCGCGATGAGCTTCGGTTCGCTGCAGGCCATGCCGGTGAAGGTCACGCCAAACGGGGCGGGCCTGGGATCGAAGCCGGCGGGAAACGCGGGAGCGGCGTTGTTCGGCACCGTCCCGAACGGCACGATCACCGAGGGATACGCGGCGCGAGCCGCGATGCCGTTGCCGTTCTGCGCCGGGAACAGCAGCGCGTCGAGGCGCTTGGCCTTCATCACCTCGTCGATCCCGTGCTTCGCGGTGAGCAGCAGGTCCTTCCGGCGATCCGCCTCGTAGCGCGCGCGATCGGTCACCAGGTCGGTCTCGTCAGCATTGTCGAGATTCGACTGGCCGTACTTGATGGTGCCGGCCGCCTGGTGCGCCTCGTTCCACGCGCGCAATTCCGTGAGCGACTTCAGCGGGGCGGTGTCGCCCAGCCGCGAGAGCCACGTGCCGAAATCGCGCTTCATCCCGTACTTGTAGGTCGTCGTGCAGTTCGCGTCCTTCCCTTTCGCGTTGTCTGGTCCCGAACAGACCGGCCAGTCGAGGAAGTTCCGCGCCGGGTCCCAGTCGACGATGCTCGGGATGTCCGCCGGGTCGACAACGACCGCGCCCTGGCGCGTCAGCTCGGCAATCGCGTCGCGCATCACCCGCTGCTGCTCCATCGTGAGACCGCCGCGCGCGGTCAGCGAGCTGCCGGAGGTGACCGCGTCGTAGAAGAACGCGCGCGGCACGCCGATGCGCGCGCCCTTGAGCGCGTTGCGATCGAGGAAGCGCGTGTAGTCGTGCCCGGGCGGAGGCGTGCAGGCCGAGGTCGCCGGGTCGTTCGGATCCGGCGCCGCGCTTTCGAGCACGCCGAGCATGATGGCGGCGTCGGTCAGCGAGCGCGCCATCGGGCCGGCGGTGTCCTGGTCCGCGGTGATCGGGATGATCCCGTAGCGGCTCACGCGGCCGACGGTCGGCTTGATGCCCGCGAGCATGTTCTGGTTGGCCGGGCTGAGGATCGACCCCGACGTCTCGGTGCCGACGTTCGCAACCCAGAAGCTGACCGCGGTGCCCACGCCGGAGCTCGACCCGCCCGTCGTCAGGACCGGGCGGCCATCGGCGAGGCCGTCGCGCGGGTCGCGCCGCGGATCGTAGGGGTTCATGCCATAGCCGTTGAGGCTGTTGTAGTTGGCGGGCATGCCGACGGTCACCCAGTTCGCCAGCTCGGTCAGCTGGGTCTTCGCCATGATGATGGCGCCGGCGTCGCGCAGGTTCTTCGTCACCGTGGCGTCGTAGGGAGGGACGAGCCCCGCGAACGCCAGCGCGCCGCCCGTGGTCGGCATGTCGCGCGTCTGGATGTTGTCCTTGAGCGCGATCGGAATGCCGTGCAGCGGCCCGCGGACGCGGCCGGCCGCGCGCTCGCGATCGCGCGCGTCCGCCTCCTCGAGCGCCCGCGGGTTGACGTAAATGATGGCGTTGAGCCGATCCTCGTAGAGCGCGATCCGTGTCAGGGATTGTTGGACGAGCTCGCGCGAAGTCACGCGATGCTGCTGCAGCGCGCGCTGCATGTCGCCAATCGACGCTTCGACGACGCTGAAGCGCGGCGGCGTCGAAGGAGCGGCCGCGAAAGCCGCAACCGCGGCGAGCGCGACGACCACGACGGTCGCTGCGCGACGCTTCACGACGCTCGCGAAGGTGTCACTCTTCATCGGCTGCGGCGGGCGCGCCGAGCGTCCCGCTCGCCTTCTTCAGCAGATACGTCTTGATGAACGGGTCGAGGTCGCCGTCGAGCACGCGGTTGACGTCGCCGACTTCCATCTTGGTGCGATGGTCCTTGATCATCTGGTACGGTTGCAAGACGTAGCTGCGAATCTGGCTGCCGAAGCCGATTTCCTTCTTCGCCCCCGCAATCTGCTCCAGCTTGGACGCCTGCTCCTTCATCTTCACGTCGTAGAGCCGCGCCCGCAGCACCTTCATCGCCTGCGACCGGTTCTTGTGCTGCGAGCGCTCGTTCTGGCACGAGACGACGATGCCCGTCGGGAGGTGCGTGATGCGAACGGCGGAGTCGGTGACGTTGACGTGCTGGCCGCCGGCGCCGCTCGAGCGGTAGGTATCGATGCGCAGGTCTTTCTCGTCGATCTCCACGTCGACGTCTTCCGGCAGCTCGGGCCAGACGAAGACCGATGCAAACGACGTGTGCCGGCGCGCGGCCTGGTCGAACGGCGAAATGCGCACGAGCCGGTGCACGCCCGCTTCCGCCGACATCAGGCCGAATGCGTACTCGCCTGTGAGCATGAAGGTCACGCTCTTGAGGCCCGCTTCCTCGCCTGGCTGGTAGTCGATGACTTCGCGCCGCAGCCCGCGGCGCTCGGACCACTTCATGTACATGCGGAGCAGCATCTCCGCCCAGTCCTGCGATTCGGTGCCGCCGGCCCCCGGATGGATGGTGACGATGGCGTTGGCGGTGTCGTGCTCGCCGCCGAGCATCTTGCGCGTCTCGGCGCCGTCGACTTCCTGCTGGAGCTCGTCGAGCGCGCGTGCGAGATCGCCGGTGACCTCCTCGCCCGCCCCGGCCCATTCGATCAGCACGCCGATGTCGTCGCCGCGCCGCTTGAGCGATTCGAGGAGCGTGCGGTCCTCCTCGAGCCGCCGCCGCCGCTGCATCACCTTCTGCGCCCTCTCCTGGTTGCTCCAGAAGTCCGGGGCCGCGGTGCTCGACTCTACTTCCGCCAGCTGCTCGTCGAGGCGTGCGCCTTCAAAGATGCCTCCGCAGCTCGAGCGAGCGCTTGTTCAAGTCTTCGTAGCGGCGTGTGAGATCTTCGATTGCAACAGCCAACGGTTACCTCCAAGGGCGGACCTGAAGGTCCGCCCCTACGTCCACATGACTACATCCAATTGATGATCGACGTCCGTGTATGACGATCGTAGAGGCGGACCTTCAGGTCCGCCTCAAGACGATCAAGCCCAATGCGACGAGAACGATTGCCAGGTACGCGATTGCGTCGCCAATCCGCGAGTAGATCGTCCTCCCGGTGAGGAACCGGACCTGCTCGACGAGCGCGTCCTGCTCAAAGATACCCGACTGCCGGACGATGCGTCCGTAGGGATCGACCACGCCGCTGATGCCCGTGTTGGCGGCGCGGGCCAGGTAGCGGCCCTGCTCGATGGCGCGCATCGACGCCAGCGCGAAATGCTGGTACGGCGCCGACGAATACCCGTACCATGCGTCGTTGGTGATCGTCGTCAGCAGTTCGCTGCCGCCGATGACCGCCTCGCGGATGAGCGAGGGGTAGACGACCTCGTAGCAGATGGCCGTGCTCGTCAGGTGCGAGTTGACGGGCAGCATCACGATCGACGTGCCCGGCGAAAAGTCGGTGAAGCTGTCCACCAGCGGCGAGACGAAGAACAGCAGCCGCTTCAGCGGAATGAACTCGCCCCATGGCACGAGATGGATCTTGCGGTAGACAGCCGCGGTCTTGCCGTCGGGATCGACGAGAAACGCGGCGTTGTAGAGCGCGGGCTCGGGGCGCGTCACTTCCTGATCGCTGCCGAACAGGATCGGCACGCGCACCTCGCGCGCCAGCGACCGCAGCGTCTCCTGTCCGGCCGGGTCCTGCTCGAACATGAACGGCGTCGCCGACTCCGGCCAGATGACGTACTCGGCGCCGCGCCCGACCGCGTCGCGCGTCATCGCGACGTAGGTCGTGAAGATGCGGTGCGCTTCGCCGGACTTCCACTTGTCTTGCTGCGGGATGTTGGCCTGGATCAGTCCCACGCGAATCGGCGCGCCGGCGCGCGTGAGCGCGCCGTCGGCGATGCGCATGGCGCCCCACGCCCCGGTCGCGACGAGCACGGCGGCGGCCGTTGCCAGCACCGCGATGCGGGCGCGTCCCGCGGCGAGCACCCCGTAGGCGATCGACGCGTTCACGAACGCCACGAGCCCGGTGACGCCGTACACGCCGAGCACGCTCGCCAGCTGCGCCACCGGCAGGACGGTGACCTGGCTGTCGCCGAGCAGCACCCACGGAAATCCGCCCAGCACGACGCCGCGCAGAAATTCCGTGGCGACCCACGCGGCCGCCGACAGCAGGATCGCGGCGCGTCCGCCGCGCGCGATCAGCCGGCTCGCGATCAACGCGAAGAGCGCCGGGAAAAATCCCTGGTAGAGCGCCAGCAGGCAGACGCCGAGCACGGCCGCCGGCAGGGGGATGCCGCCGAAGGTGCGGATGACCGTGCCGGTCCAGTAGAGCGTCCCCGTGAAATAGACGAAGCCGGCGGTGAGTCCGAGGAGAAACGCGCGGAGCGGCGGCTGTCCGCGCGGGCGCCGCTCAACCGCGCCCGGCGCAGTCCCGTCGTATCCGGTCAGCGCGACCAGCAGCGGAACGAGCGCGATCCACGCAAACGCCGGATGTCCGTAACGGGGGAAACTCAGCGCGAGCAGCGCGCCCGACACGAGCGCAAGCGCGTAGTCGAGGCGGATGACCACCGGAAATCGAGAGTATCAGATTGACGCGGAAGGCCGCGGGCGCGTCAGGCCTGGCGGGGCGTCGGGTCGGGCGACACGGGCTTGGCCTCGCCGCGCCGCGCCTTGCCGTTGCCGTGAATCGCGAACGACTTGTGGCAGCTGTCGCACGAGTAGCGAATGAGCCCGAGCAGCTGCAGGGTCAGTTCCGTCTCGATGGAACCGCAGTGCGGGCACGCCGGCTTTTCGTGTGGCAGTTCCCAGTTAATCATGCGCCTTACAGTCCACCCGTATTTTCGGCGCGACGCCGCTGAGGCTGCAGCCCGCGGCGGTTTACGACTTTTTTGAAGTTTTCTGGCGCTTCCGGGCGGCGGCCTGGGTCTTCGACGCGGATGACGATTTTCGTCGCTTCGGCGGCTCCTTCACGACGAAATCGGCCAGATCCCATGTAAACGGTGGGGTCCGGCGACGTTCGGCGTAGCGGCGCTCGACTTTCTTCCCCGCGGGCGCGTCCTCGCGGCGGTCGCTCAGGCGCCGGTCCCACGTGACGACGACCGGCAGCTCCGCCGTTCGCGTCTTCAGCGCGTCGAAACGCCGCAACGACCCGCGACGGACGACGATCTCGATGGCGTCGCTCTTCTTGCGAGAGGCAGCGGGACGGCGGGCAGCGGGTTTCGGTGGCATGCTTCGTTGAACGTATCGGCCCTGTACGCCGATTACTTTGATTTCATCACAGTTCGGATCCCGGATCCCGGACCCCGGCCTGCGGCTCCAGCCTCCCGGCCGGCCGCCCCAATGTCTTACGGGCATTCGCACGCGGCGCCCGCACTACACTGCCGCCGACATCATGCCGCCGCCGATTCACCCCGACTACACCATCCGCGACGCCACCGCCGCCGACATCGCATCGATCGTCCGCCATCGGCTGCGCATGTTCGAGGACATGGGCGTGGCGATCGACACGGAGGCGGTGCGCACCGCGTTCGCGGTGTGGCTCGGCGTTCACCTGCCGGACGGCACCTACCGCGGGTGGCTCGTCGAGCATCGAGGTCAGGTCGTCGCCGGCGGCGGCATCATCGCCCTGACCTGGCCGCCGGGGCCGCGCGACCTCTCCGGCCGCCTGCCGATTGTCTACAACATCTATACCGAGCCGGCGCATCGGCGGCACGGGCTGGCGCGCACCATCATGCAGACGATTCATGCATGGTGTCTCGAGGCCGGCTACGGAACCGTGGGACTGGCCGCCAGCGACGAGGGACGCACGCTGTACGAATCGCTCGGCTACCGGGAGTCGCCGCGCCCCTACATGTTCGTGACACTGCAGCGCTGAGCCGCGACCCACGATAGGATCGCCGCTATGAAACGCACCCAGATCCTGGCCGCGGTCGCCATGGCTGTGGCAGCGGCGGTCCTCCTCCGCGCAACCGCGGCGCAGGTCCCGGCCCGCGGCACGCCGACGCCTGCCGGGGTCGACTGGACGGCCGCCAACGCCGAACTGCTGCGCCACTTCCAGGCGCTCGTTCGCATCGACACGCAGGACCCGCCGGGCAACGAGACGAAGGCGGTCGAGTACATCAAGAAGGTGCTCGACGCGGAAGGGATCCCGGTCACCGTCGCGGCGAAGGACCCCGCGCGCGCCAACGCGATCGCGCGCCTCAAGGGGAACGGCTCGAAGCGTCCGGTCCTCGTCATGGGTCACACCGATACCGTCAAGGTCGATCCCTCGAAATGGAAGTTCCCGCCGTTCAGCGCCACGCGGGACGGCGGATACGTCTACGGCCGCGGCGTGCTCGACAACAAGTGGCAGGTCGCCGCGAACATCGAGACGATGCTGCTGTTGAAGCGGCGCGCCGTTCCGCTCGACCGCGACGTCATCTTCGTCGCCGAGGCGGGCGAAGAAGCGGCGACCGGCCCGGGCATCGAATACCTCGTCAACGAGCGGTGGAACGACGTCGACGCGGAGTACTGCATCGCCGAAGCGGGCGAGGTCGTGCGGCGCGGCGGCCAGCTTCGCTACGCGATGACCGAGACCTCCGAGAAGCAGCCGCGGGGGGCGCGGCTCGTCGCGCGCGGACCGTCGGGCCACGGCTCTCGGCCGCTGCGCTCGAGCGCCATCCTCCATCTTGCGCAGGCGATCGAAAAGATTGCGCTCTGGGATCCGCCGATGCGCCTCAACGAGACCACCCGCACCTATTTCAGGATGCTCGCGGCGGCGGCGCCGCCGGCGGAGGCGGCGCGCTACAACGCCCTGCTCGACGCGGCGAAGGCGGCGGAGGCGCGCGCCTACCTTGCCGAACACGAGCCGATGCAGTACTCCATGCTGCACACGTCGATTTCGCCGGACATCATCTCCGGCGGCTTCCAGGTCAACGTCATCCCGTCGGAGGCCGAGGCGACGCTCGACATCCGCGCCCTCCCCGACGAGAACATGGAGGCGTTCTACGACCAGATGCGGCACGTCATCAACGATCCGGCGGTCACGCTCGTGCCCAACACCAACAATCAGCGCCCGGGCGCCGCGCCGTCGCGGATGGACACGGACATGTATCGGGCGATCGAGGCGGCGAACAAGAAGGTCTACAACGTCCCGACGCTGCCCTACATGCAGACGGGCGCGACCGACATGGCGTTCCTCCGCGCGAAGGGCATGCAGTGCTACGGCGTGTCGCTGGCGACCGACGAGGAAGACGTGCTGAAGGGATTCGCGGCGCACAGCGATCAGGAGCGGGTCCTCGAAGACTCGCTCTACAGGTATCTGCAGTTCCAGTGGGAGGTTCTCGGCAGCACCGCGTTCACCAAGCGCTAAGGGAGTCCCATGTCGATGATGCCCACCCGGCGCCAATTCTTCGCGACCACCGTCGGCGCGTATGCGTCTACGGCGATCGGCGCGCGTCTTCAGGCAAAGGCCGCGGCGGATCGACAGCCGGACGAGGTGACCGGCCTGTCGATCGCCGACGCCAGCGATCTCCTGCAAGGGCGGAAGCTCTCGCCGGTCGAGCTCACCAACGCGTGCCTGGCGCGCATCGAGCGGCTCAACCCGGTGTTGAACGCGTTCATCACGGTCACGGGCGAACAGGCGCTCGCCGACGCCAGGGCCGCCGAGGCCGAGATCGCGCGTGGCCGGCGCCGCGGGCCGCTGCACGGCATCCCGATCGCGTTGAAGGATCTCTTCGACACGGCGGGTGTCCGCACGACGGCCGGCAGCGCGGTCTTCGCGGATCGCGTGCCGCCCGAGGACGCGGAAGTCGTGCGCCGCCTGAAGGCGTCGGGCGCGGTTCTGCTCGGCAAGCTGAACATGCACGAGTTCGCGTACGGGGACACGTCCGCGCAGACGCACTTCGGGCCGGTGCGAAACCCGTGGGACCGCAGCCGCATCTCGGGCGGCTCCTCGGGAGGGTCCGCAGCGGCCGTCGCGGCGCGCCTCTGCTTCGGGGCGCTTGGCTCCGACACCGGCGGTTCCGTCCGCCAGCCCGCCGCCTACTGTGGCATCGTCGGCCTCAAGCCGACCTATGGCCTCGTCAGCACGCGCGGCGTCGTGCCGCTGTCGTGGTCGCTCGATCACGTCGGGCCGATGTGCCGAACCGTCGCGGATGCCGCGATGCTGCTGCAGCCGATCGCGGGCTACGATGCGCTCGACATCAACAGCGTCAACGCGGTCGTCCCCGACTACCGGAAAGCGCTGCGGCAGAAGGTCTCGGCGTTGCGGATCGGGATTCCGCGCGCTGTCTTCTACGACATGCTCGATCCCGACATCGAGCAGGCGGTGCGCCAGGCGCTCGCGGTGATCGCGCGCCTGACGGCCTCGACGCGCGACGTCGAGCTGCCTCCGTACCAGACGCTGCCGGTGGTTGGCGCGGAAGCATGGGTCTTCCACGCACCGTACTTCACGAAGACGCCGCAGCTGTATCAGCCGGGAACCAGGCAGCGGCTGCAGGGTGGATCCGCGGTCTCGGCCGCCGCGTACATCGAAGGGCGTCGCGAGCTCGAGCGGCTGCGGCGCGCGGTTGCCGGCGTGTTCTCAGCGGTCGATCTGCTGGTGACGCCGACGACGCCGGTCCTGCCGCAGACGGTGGACGAGGCCGTGAACAATCCCGCGCTCCCGCCTCCGGGCGGCGTGGCGTTGTCGCTCCGCAACACACAGCCGTTCGACATCTTCGGCCTGCCGAGCATCTCGGTCCCGTGCGGGTTCAGCAGGAGCGGCCTGCCCATCGGCCTCGAGATCAGCGGGCCGCGCCTCGGCGAAACACAAGTCCTCGCGCTCGCGCAGGCGTACGAACAAGCGACCGACTGGCACCGGCGCACGCCGCCGGTGTGATCGCCTCGCTTAGAGCGTGGCCACAGAGAAGTGAAATCCTCGCTTAGGATGGCGGGGTGGTGTAGGTCGTCGACGTGTCGACCGTGAACTTGCGATAGCCCGAGAACTCGGAGATGCCCCGCAGGCGCAGGCGCCGGACCAGCAGCACGCGCGCGGACGCGGTCCACGTCACCTGCGCCGGCAGCCACACCTCGCCGTTGACCTTGCGGCGCTGGTAGGCCGCCGTCGTCCCCTTGTGGATACGCGCGAGCAGCCCCATCCCGAACGAGAGATCGTCGAGCGCTTCGATCTCGACGCGCACCAGCTCGTAGTCCGATTCGCTGATCCAGGCGCGCGCCTTGAAGTGCTGCATGATCTTCCCGTCGTCGGTCGCCGGCTTCACCCCGCGTTTCGGCGTCAGCGTGGCGAGAATCGTGTCGTGGCCGTCCACCGGCTCGCGCCGCACCATCTGGATGTCGTAGACGCGGAAGACGTCGTCCACCGCCGACTCGTACCGCCGGCGCTCCTTCTGCAGGTGCTGCGTTTCCTTCTGACGGTCGGTGGGCGCCGACATCCTGCGCGAGTAGGCCTCGACTTCCTTCTGGCGGTCGCGGTCCTTCTCCGCGAGCTTGCCCTGGGGCACCGGCTTGCCGTCCTGTTCGATCAGCCTCCGGTAGCGATCTTCTCCCGGCAGACCCGGATAGACCTCGAACACCTTGACCGACTCGCGCGTGGACCGCCCGGACCCGTCGAGACGCTCTTCGGTCCGCCGCTCCACGAACATGTAGCCGCTCTGACGCTCCTCGTCGGTCGCGAGGTGTTTCTTCACCTGCGCCGCGAACGCGTCGTAGTCCGGGAGGGGGCGCTCCTGCGCCGCGGGCGCGGCGAGGAAGGCGGCGAGCAGGACGAGGACACGCCCCATGCCTTCGATCTTCGCACAGGGATGGAGGCGTGCCCGCGAGGCGGTTGCGCACCGCCTCGCGGGATTTCACATCAGAACGTGGTCCGGAAGCCGAGCTGCACCATGCGGGGTTGATAGGCCAGGTTGTCGTTCGCCGAGGGCTTCCCGTAGTTCGCGTTGCTCTCGTTGATCACGTACGAGCCGTAGTTCGCGTGGTTGAACAGGTTGAATACTTCGAGCATCCCTTCGAACTGCCGGTGGCCGCCGAGCGGGAACCGTTTCTGCAGCCGCATGTCGACGCGGTGAATCGGATCGCCGACGATGCCCGTGCGCGGGATGATGGAGCCGTCGCGGCGCAGGCGCGCCGCGCCGATGATGCCGACCGTTCCCCCTTCGTCGCGGAGGTCGGAGCCGAAATTGGTGCGGCGGCGCTCACCCGACCCGAAGAAGTAGATCCCGCTCAACTGCACGCCGTGGCCGAGATCCCAGATACCGTTGACGACCGCGCGGTGACGCTGGTCGCCCGCGGCCCCGACGCCTCCTCCCGAGTAGGCGCCGGCGGCGGTGTAGTCGCCGCCCATGTCCGGCGCCAGCGCGAAGCCGATGGGCCGCCGCGCGACCATGCCATCGCTGCCGATGTACCACTGGTCGCGGTTCGGGTCGGCATCCTTGAACTGCGCCAGCGTGTAGGTGGCCGATCCCTGCCAGCGGTGGCTGAACCGCTTCGTGAAGGTGAAGTCCGCCGCGTTGTAGTTCGACCACCCCTCGAGCAGCTCGAAGTCGACGGCGCCCCACTGCGGGAACGCACGCGTGTTGATGTTGGTGAAGGGATAGTTCGCGCCCGTCGCCGGGTTGTAGGTCAGGTTCACCTGCTGCGCGGTCTCCTCGCGACGGCCGCCGGTGAACACGTAGTTCACTTCCAGCGAGATGTCCGTTCCGAACTGGCGCTGGACGCCGGCGGATGCCTGGTGGCTGTAGGACGTCTGCCGCCCGGGATAGCTGATTTCCTGCACCAGCGACCGGTAGACGCAGCCGGGCACGAAGTTCACGTCGCACGCGCGGCGCAGCGCGTCCTGGAAGCTCGGCTTCGGTCCGTGGAACCAGCCATAGAAGTCGTCGCGGACGGTCGTGAAGTCGGGCGTGCCGTCATTGAGAATCTGGTTCTCGAAGCGGTGCAGGTACCCTTCGGTCTGCTGCACGCCGTCGTTCGGCGCGAACGCGAAGAACAGGCCGTAGCCGCCGCGCAGTGCCGTGCGATCGTTCAGCTTGTAGCTCGTGCCGAGCCGCGGCGCGAGATTGTTCGTGTCGTGCGCCAGGTTGCCCGGCAGCCACGGCAGGAACCGGGTCCGCTCGGCGTACGAATTGGTGTCGAAGTCGTAGCGCACGCCAAGATTGAGCGTCAACGGGTCGGCGACCTTCCAGTCGTCCTGCAGCCAGCCCGCGAACAGATGCCGGACGATCGCGTACTGATGCTCGGTGTCCGACAGCGAATGGAAGACCCATCGCGTGATGGGCGCCAGCGGCGCGACGTTCCACGTGGACGCGTCGTTCCACACCGGGAAGAGCGATTCGATGTTGCCGGGCACCGGCGACGCGGTGGCGTCGATCACGCCGTTGCAGCGCAGGCACCAGATGAACCGGTTGTGGAACCGCAGGTACTCGCCGCCGACCTTCACGTCGTGACGGCCGCCCCAGTCGTAGGAGGTGGTGAGGTCGTCGCGAATGGTCTGCGTGTCCTGGAAGATATTCTGGTTGTCGGCGCCGATGGTGTAGCCGCGCAGCATGACGATCATCGACGTCCCGTGCAGCGTCGGATGGTACGGGAAGTCGGCGCCCTTCCACCGCACCGCGGGCTGGTCCTGCCGCTCGTAGTCGGTCGCGCCGCCTCGAATCTCGTTCATCGTCCGCGTGCTGATGACGTGCGAGAACGTGGCGAAGTACTGCGGCGCGGTACGGCCGCGCGTGCCGCCGGCCGAGGGATGGACCGTCGCGCTGTTGGCGCCGCCGTTGTAGAACAGCGTGTGATACCCCGAGCCGCGCACCGTCAGGCGTGACGCGGGCGTGAATTGATAATCCAGGCGTCCCAGCACCGTGTGCGTCTGGCTCGTGAAGTGCTGGTCGATGTTGAACGACGGGTAGGGGCTGTTGTAGATGTAGGTCTTCGGCTCCCGCTCGTAGCCGTAGCTGCCGAAGAAATGGATCCGGTCCCTGACGATCGGACCGCCCACCGTTCCGCTCAGCTGCTGGTTCGAATACGGCAGCACCCTGTGGCTGATGAAGTCCTGCGCGTTGAACTTGTCGCTGCGGAAATAGCCGCCGAAGGTGCCAGCGACCGTGTTGGTGCCCGACTTCGTGATGGCGTTGACGAGCATCCCGGCCGAGTGCCCCTGCGTCGCGTCGAAGCGGTTGGCGATCACTTCGAACTCGGCGATGGCGTCGCGGTTGAAGCCCGGCTGCTCGGCATCCGGCGCGGAGTGATAGGTGGTCGTCACCTCCTGGCCGTCGACCTTCGTCGACGCGTACCCCTGCCGGTTCTGCACGAGGCCGACGGTCTCGTTGCGGCGGGCACCCGGGGCCAGCAGGCTCAGGTCCATCCAGTTGCGCCCGTTGAGCGGCAGCTCCGACATCTGCCGCGGGTCGATGTTCGAGCCCACCGTGGACGTGGTGGTATCGACGAGCGGCGGCTCGCCGGTCACGGTCACCGTCTCCTGCAGCGTGGACGGCGCCATCTGGAAGTTCAGGACGCTCGTCTGCCCGACGAGCATCTGCACGGTGCGGTTGATAGTGGCGAAGCCGGCGAGCTCGACGCTGATCCGGTAGTTGCCGATCCGGACTGGGAGGCGGAAATTGCCGCGGTCGTCTGACACGGCCACGAACGTGTTGCCCGAATCGACGTTGGTCGCGGTCACGGTGACACCCGGGAGGACGCCGCCGGTGGAATCGATGGCGGTACCGCTGATCGTGGAATCCTGCGCGTAGGCGGCCATCGGCAGCGCGACGCTCATTCCCACGAGCAGCAATGCGAGGACACTCCACTTCCGCATGATGGCTGTCCCTCCTTGCTGTGTTCCGCTGTTAACGCATGGACACTCCGCTGGGTGGAAGAGAGGTGAGAAACGGCACGGTTGCGCGGAATCTACTCCTGCTCACCGTGAGTGTCAACGAGGAGCACTTTCGGTCGATGCTACGGCACCTGCGCCTGGCTCGATGCGCCGAACAGCTTCTGGCCCGTGCTGTTGAGGGTGATGTTGCGCGCGTTGGCGGTGTTGCTGCCGTCGCGCGACCGGCTGCCTTCGACGGTGACGACGGTGCCGATCTTCAGCGAGTTCCGCGTCCATCCGAGCCTGACGAGACTGGTCGGGCTGCCGAGCTCCCAGCCCCAGTTGGCGACCTTGCCGGCTTCGTCCATGACGTCGATGTAGAACCACGCGTGTGGATTGGTCCACTCGATCTTCGTCACCGTGCCCACGAGCTTCACCGGCTTGTCGGCGTCGAATTCCGCGGCGAACGAATGGTGCGCGTAGGCGGGCGCCGCGGCCGCAATCGATCCGGCGATTATGAAGGCGGCGAGCATCGTTCGCATGTGCGATCTCCAGCGAGGTGAGACGGGCTATTTGCCGACCAGATGCTCCGCCTTGTTGTTCTCGCAGACGTAAGCGACGACTTCCTCCGCGGGCGCCAGCTCCCAGTTCAACGTCTGGTTCCACGGCCTGCTGAACGCGCCGGGATCATCGAAGACGACCCGAATCTCGAGGTGGCCGACATCGGGGCGCCGGATCCGCTCGGTGACGTGCAGCATCTCGCTGTGCGGATAGATGCCAATCCAGCTCTTGTCGTTGTAGCCGATGGTGTCAACGACGAGCGTGTCGCCGTCCCACTTGCCGATCGAGTGTCCAACCCAGCTCGGATCGGGATCGGGCGGGTGAGGACGGCCGTCGAGGAAGATCTGCCGGAACCCGCCGCTGTCTTCGAAGAGCACGACGAGCAGCGAGGGCGTCTGGACGGTCTTCGCCATGAACGGCCCGATCGACGCGGGCGTCGGCAGCCCCTGCGGGAGGCATCGCGTATGGGGCGCATCCTTGAGCGCGTTGCCGAGGCGCTCCTGCAGCGCGGCGGCCGCCCATGGCAACAGCGCCGGCGGCTCGGGGTAGCGATCTTCGTTGGCGAGCCAGACGCCGGAGAAGTCTGGCCTCCCCGCGAGACGAGGAACCGGGCCTCTCGGCACCTTTGCCCGGTTGCGGAGCACCGCGGCAAGCGTACCCGGATCGTCACCCAGCGTGTTGAGCGACACACCTTCCGCGAGGCGCATATCCAGCTGCCGCGTCTGCCCTGCCTGGATCGCGATGTCCTGCCGCGCAAACGGCTCGAACGCGCAGCACGGCATCGAGATGGAGATGTCGTACGATCCCGCGGGCAGCGGCGCAAGACGATATCGTCCGTCCGCGCTCGTCACCGCGCGAACGATGGCGCCGCCCTGCCGGTTCTTGGCCTGAACAGGGGCGTTGGGGACCGGGGCGCCGGTGGGGCCGGTCACCACGCCGGTCAAGATGCCACCGCCACCCTGCGCGAGCGCAACCGCGCTGACGATGACTACCCAGGCCGAGATGACGAGCCGGCGCATGACGCGACTCCTTTGGCGTCCGTTTGGCTTCGAGATGCCGCGGATTGTACACCGCGGCCCTCCGTCATCTCGTAATCCAGGGCTTGAACTGGTCTTCCTTCTCGAGGCGGGCGGCGATCGTTTCCGCTTCGCGGCGGGTCGGATACTTTCCGATGCGGACGCGGAACATCTTCGGGATGCCGCTGGGCGGCATCGTCACGAACGTGGGATACCCCTTGTCGGCGAGGCGCTTCGCGATGGCGTCGGCCTCGCGTCGATCGTTGACCGCCGCGACCTGGACGACGAAGCCGTTGCCCCCAGGCTCGCCGGGGATCGTTGATGGTGCGGCTGCGGAGGCAGAGAGGGGCGTCCTGACCTGCGGGAGCTTCGGTGCGGCCGGCTTCGCTGTCGTCGCCACAGGCACCGCAGCCCCGAGCGAAGTCGAGGGGGCTCCCGGCCGCAATCGCTCCTCGGGCAGTCCCTGCCCCTCCAGCCGCTCGGGGTAGGTCAGCGTCTCCTGCGACGCGACGGGCGCACTGCTGGGGATAGCGGACGAGGGCACCGGCTCCGCTGGACGAAGGACGTCCGCGGTCGGATCGGTCACCGCATCGACGGACGCCTCGACGGTATCTGCGGTCCGCTGCGTACGCACGCCGCGGCCGACCATCACGCCACACAGGAAGATGACTACGGCGACGACCGTGGAGGCCATGAAGAGAAAGACCAGCTGCTTACCATTCAGCTGAATCTCATGAAGGCCTTCGTCTGCCATTACTTGAGGTGTCGGGATTCTAACACGCTACCCGTTGTGTGTCGCGTCTTTTTCGCGCGGCTGGCGTCGGCCGCAGGGCGGAGCGAAGGCTAGCGCAGCGTGTCGAGCAGGCGGCGCGCCTCGGTGTTCCCGGGCTGGCGCGTGAGGATGGTCTGCAGCTCGCTGCGCGCGGCATCCACGTTCTTCGCCTGGATGTAGGCGTCGGCAAGAGTGAGATGCGCGTCGATCTGATCGTCGCTCCAGATGGAAATCTTCAGCTCGTCGATCGCATCCGCCAGCTGGCCCTGGCGCAGGTAGACACGCCCGAGCAGCAGGTGCGCCTCGCGCTCGTACGGCGAGAGGTAGATGGCGCGCCGAAGCTCGCCGACGGCTTCCGCGTCGCGTTGGGCCTGGAACAGGCGCCGGCCGCTCTCGACGTGAAACACCGCCTGTTCGCGCTGGTCGCGCTGCTCCGCCGCCGCAATCGCCTCCTCGACGCGCGGCGTGCCGGCGACGTCGAGCTCCGCCTTGACCCGTTCGAGGTTCGGGGGAATCGCGTCCGTGCCGGGGTGCTTGGCGTCCCAGTCCGCGTAGGTCGAGGAGAGACGCTTGGCGAGCTCCTTCTCCCGCTGCCCTTCCGCCGCGTTGGCGGACGCCTGCAGCGCGACGCCGAGAATCCAGTGCGCCGCGGCATCCTGCGGGTTGCGCCGCACTGTCTCGCGCAGCCACGTCACCGCGGTCAGCGTGTTGTGCGCGAGCCACGCCGCGTAGCCGAGATTGAAGGTCAGATCGGGATCGGCGGGATTGGCGTCGACGGCCTGCCTGAAGAAGTCCTGCGCCGAGGCATCCGGTGAGCGGGCGGTCCGGCGCAGCTCCGCGATGCCGAGGTCGTTGAGCAGCGCCGCGTCGCGCTTCTCGCGGTTGAGCGCCGTCAGCTGATCGATCGCCTCCGCCTGCTGCCCGAGGCTCATCGCCGAGAGTGCCGCGTAGAAACGCGCCTGTCGCGACAAGGGATGGCGCGCGGGCACCTGGCGCGCGACGTCGAGCGCCTGCCGGTGGTTCCCCTGCTCGGTGTAGACGTTCCACAGCGCGAGGCGCGCACGCTGAAAATCGGGAGCGAGGCGGAGCGCCTCCTTCAGGAAGACGACCTGCGTTGCCGGGTTTTCGGCGACCGATCCCTTCACGTACTGCTCGAAGGCGGCAATCGGCGGATGCCCGCTTTCCATCTCCGTCGTGGTCACCGTGGAATCGGGCAGCAGGCGGCGCCCGACGCGGGCGAAGAGGCCGAAGAAGTCGGTCAGCGGCCCCTGCTCCATGATGTCCGGGAACGTCCGCCCGGCGTCGAGCCGCAGCGCGCGGGCACGGACGGTCAGCACGTTGCCGTCGATCGCGAACGAGCCGGTGACGACCTGCTCGGCGCCGACGATCTGGCCGACGCGGATGATGGTCGCCTCGCTGAGCGCCGCGACCGGCGGCACGCGGAGGTGCTCGAAGGCGCGGAGACGATCCTCGCGCGAGATCGCGCGGGCGCCGAGCGCGACCAGATCGTCGGTGAGCGCGACCGCGGCCCCTTCGCCGAGCCAGGTGAAGCGCGGCTCGCGCGTCGCGTTCTCGAACGGCATCACCAGTTGTCTCGCGCCCACCGGAACGGGCGACTGGGCGCTCGCGGAAATGCAAAATGCAAGATGCAAAATGCAAACACTACATAGTGCGAAACAGCGGGGTAAACGTCGACGCGCCCTCACCCCGTCGATTCGATCAATGCAGGGTTTGCATGTTGCATTTTGCATTTTGAATTGACCCGCTATCCTGCGGCCCGAGCGGGTCGCACCAGCACCGACATCAGGCACTGTCCCGCCCCCGTCGCCCGGCACTGCTCGGTCCCCACTTCGACGTCGAGGTTGAACAGGTACATCAGTCTGCGGATGGCCGACGCATAGAACTCGCACAGCGGCTGCTCGACCCGGTCGCGCACCTCGCAGAAGATCGAGCCGCGGATGTCGACGGCGCCTCGTCCCTTCCGCCACTTCACGATCGCCCGGCTGCCGCGGTAGGTCGTCCGGATCATCTTGCGCGCGACGCGCATCACCAGGTGGACGCGGATGCCGGGCGGCGCCGCGCGGATGACGGCGCGCTCGAACGCCGGCAGGTCGGCGACCGTCCACTCCGCCGTGTACTCACCGGCACGACCGGCGATCAGACGATACGGCTCGCCTTCCTGCCGCAGGAAACTGAGCACGGCCGCAAGCGGCGCCAGCCCGATACGGCCGTCGCGCAGGCCGGATGGATTGAGCCACGATTCGTAGAATTCGAGCCGCGTCGGCAGCAGATCCGCGATGCCCTGGTGCAGGCTCGCCACGAGCAGCCGACCTATGCCGGCTTCAATCATGCGCAATGTCTGATAACGTACAGGTGGCAGGAACGCACGCCTGACGACCACGAGCGCGCGCGGCTTGCAGCCGGACGCGACAACTTCCCAGCGTACCACGAATGATCCTTCCCGTTCACGATCGTCTTCGCGTGCATCTCGCGCGCCTGTTGATGTCGCTCTACTCGCTTGACGAGACGGCGGTGCCGGCGGTCGTGCTCGACTACCCGCCGAATCGCGAGCTGGGCGATCTCGGCACGCCGGTCTCCTTCGAGCTCGCGCGCCGGCTGAGGAAGGCGCCGCGGGCGATTGCACAGGAGATCGCCGGCGCGTTCGGATCGCTCGAAGGCGTTCGCCAGGTCTCCGCGGCACCAAATGGCTACCTGAACTTCTTCCTGGAACGGCGCGAGTTCCTGCTGGGCCGGCTCTCCCCCCCCGCGCCGGCGCAGAGCCGCCCCGTGGCGGGCAAAGCCATCGTCGAGCACACCGCGATCAACCCGAACAAGGCGGCCCACATCGGCCACCTTCGCAACGCGGCGCTCGGCGACACGCTCGTGCGCGTGCTGCGCTTCCGCGGCATCCCGGTCGAGGTGCAGAACTACATCGACGATACCGGCGTCCAAGTCGCCGACGTCGTCGTCGGCTTCGGCGTGCTCGAAGGGAAGACGCTCGATCAGATCCGCCACACCGCAGACACCACGCGCTTCGATTACTACTGCTGGGATCTCTACGCCCGGGTGACCGAGTGGTACGAGCAGGACAAGGCGCGGCTCGAGACGCGCGCGCGGACGCTGCACGACATCGAGCACGGCGGCAACGACAACGCCGAGATCGCCGCCTTCATCGCCGATCGCATCGTCCGCTGCCACCTGCAGACGATGGGGCGGATGAACGTCGACTACGACCTGCTCACGTGGGAAGGAGACATCCTGCGCCTGAAGTTCTGGGCGCAGGCGTTCGACGTGCTGAAAGCCAAGAAGGCGGTGTATCTCGCGACCGAGGGACGTCTCGCGGGCTGCTGGGTCATGCCGATACAGGAGGACCTCGAGACAAATCCCAAAAACCAAATCCCAAATCCCAAATCCCAGGAACCCGACGGATCCCGCATCCCGGATCCCGGACCCCGGCCCGGCGACGAAGCCGAAGGCGAGGAGCGCGAGAAAGTGATCGTGCGCTCCAACGGCGTCGTCACCTACGTCGGCAAGGACATCGCGTACCAGTTCTGGAAGCTGGGACTGCTCGGCAAGGACTTTCACTATCGCGTGTTCGCGCCACGCGAGCGCGCCCCGCTCTGGGCGACGTGCACGACCGGCGGCGCCAGCGGCCACCCGATGTTCGGCGGCGCCGCGTACGTCTACAACGTGATCGACGTGCGGCAGTCGTACCTGCAGAAGCTGCTGAAGCAGGCGCTCATCGCCGTCGGCCACCCGGAAGGCGCCGAGCGGTCGCACCACTTCTCGTACGAGATGGTCGCGCTGTCGCACGCCACCGCGCGCGAGCTTGGCTACGCGCCGCCCGCGGATTCGGAGGATGCGAAGCGTCCCTTCGTCGAGGTGTCGGGACGCAAGGGGCTCGGCGTGAAGGCGGACGACCTGCTGGACACGCTGATTCGGTCCGCCGGCACCGAGGTGGGGACGCGGAACCCGGAACTGGGCGAGGCGGACCGGCAGCGCATCGCGGAGACGATTGCCATCGCCGCCGTCCGCTATTTCATGATCAAGTTCTCGCGCGGCAAGGTGATTGCGTTCGACCTGGCCGAGGCGCTCAGCTTCGAGGGCGAGAGCGGCCCCTACATCCAGTACGCCGTCGTCCGCGCCAACAACATTTTTCAGAAGCTGCAGCAGCGCGACGGCCTCGACGAGGCCGCCCTGCTGAAGACGCTGCGTGACGTGCCGCCGGGCGAGCTCGATGGCGCCAATGGCACTCACGAGCTATGGGGACTGGTGCTCGACGCCGCCCGGCTCGACGAGGTGGTCGAACAGGTCGTCCGGTCGCTCGAATTCTCGGTGCTCGCAAAATACGCATTCACACTTGCGCAGGCGTTCAACGCCTTCTATCATCGCGCACCTATCCTCAACGAAGAGCGTGACGACGTGCGACGGTGGCGTGCGGCGGCCGTCATCTACCTTCGGAATCAGTTGAGGACGGCCCTGGATCTGATGGGCGTGGACGTGCCGCCCCGGATGTGACCCGATGCCTGTGATTGCGATTGCCCCGTGCAGCAAGCTGCCCGACTACGAGGAATCGGTGCGCCGCGCCGGCGGAGAGGTGCGCGTGCTCAACGCCGCCGTCGACCCGCCCGCCGACGCCATGGGATCCGTGCAGGGACTGCTGCTGACCGGCGGCGGCGACGTCCGGCCGGACCTCTACGGCGCGGCCGCGCACGCCACGTTCGACCCGGCGGAGCCGGGGCGCGACGAATACGAGATCGCGCTGGTGCGCCTCGCGCTGGAGAAGGACCTGCCGGTCTTCGCCATCTGTCGCGGCGTGCAACTGCTGAACGTCGCGCGCGGCGGCACGCTCATCCAGGACATCCCCGACGAAGTCGGCACCAGCGTGGAGCACCGCATCAAGGAGCCGCGCTTCGCGATTGCGCACGATGTGTGGCTGACGCCCGGCTCGCTGCTGCAGCAGACGCTGCAGGAGCGGCTCGAGGACGCCGAGCTCTGCGCGGTCAACAGCCGTCACCACCAGGCGCCGAAGGATCTGGGCGAAGGGCTCGTCGCCTCCGCGACCGCGCCGGACGGCGTGATCGAAGCGGTCGAGGATCCCAACCACCGCTTCGTCCTCGGCGTGCAGTGGCACCCGGAGAACTTCTGGAGGACGGGGGAATTCCGCACGCTGTTCGAAGCCTTCGTGCAGGCCTGCGGCGGATAACCACGAAGGCGCGCTGCGCGCGCAGCAAACGAAGCCCACGAAGACAAATTCAGGAACGTAGAGGCGGACCTTGAGGTCCGCCTCACCGAAAGGTCGACGTCCAGTTCGTGATCACGCGGATCGGCGGCGGCGCGCTGCGCTCGTCGACGGCGACGTCGATCAGGAAGCGCTGGCCGTCGGGAAACACGTCGTAGACGTACCCTGTCCCATATCCCTTGTAGGAGTTTGTCCTCAGCGGCACCTCGAAGAGCCGGCGAGGCGTCCCGATCTCGAGCGACGCGTCAGAGGCTGTTATTGGCACCGCCATCAGCGCGGACGTTCCGCTCGCGAGGTAGAACAACTCCCGGCCGTCGCCCCGCCACCGGGGAAAGTCGCCGCCGCTCGTCGAGATCGGCCATTTCCCGCCGGGCCCCGGGAATGGCACGACGTACACCTCGCGTCGTCCTGATTCGTCCGATCGATAAGCAACCCATCGCCCGTCGGGTGAGAATCGCGCGTTGGCTTCGGGAAAGGCGGACTCGAGGAATGGCTGTGGCTTCCGGTCGCCAGCGGTCGGCAGCACCCAGATGTCATTGCTGGTCGCGGAGCCGGCATTGCCGATGTAGTACAGGATGAAGCGGCCGTCCGCCGACCAGCTGCTGACGTACTCGTTGCCTGTACCAGACGTCAGTCGCTCTTCCGCGCCCGAACCGTTCGCGGGCTTCTGCAGCACCTCGAGCTGGGCCGGTCTCGCACCGCTGAATGCGAGCCTCGATCCATCGGGTGACCACGCGGACATCCATTCATCGCCCGCATCGAACGTAAGCCGGGTCGCCACGTTGCGGTGCAGATCGTGAATCCAGAGATCGCGCGTCTGCTTGGCCGCGTCGTACACGCTTACGGCGACGCGCTCGCCGTCGGGTGAGATCTCGAGCGCCGTCTGATCGGCGGCTTCGCCGACCATGGCAAGCGGCTTACCCGCCCGGTCGACGATCGTGAGTCGCGTCTGTTGCAATGTCAGGTCCGGCCTGTAGGCGAGAGCGCCCGTCGCCGAGGCATGGAACGCCGCCACGCCCGACACGCCATAGACATTGTCGGCGACGACCACGGGATCGCCCGTCGTCGCGTATTCTTCGAGATCGAACGGCTGCGCGAGCAGCTGGCTCTGTCGCGTGTACAACAGGTGCCCGCTTGCGTAGATCGCCTTCGCATCCGAAATGGCGACCTGGATCCTCCTCGTCGAGCCGCCGAGCGAACCCACATAGACCGTACCGCTGGTCGCTGACCCCGCCGCCGTCCACGCGGTGTACAGGAAGTGGCGTCCGTCCGGGAGGAACCATGGCGACAGGTGTCCTACTTCGTTCGACGTCTTATCGAGCGTCGTCGCCGGTGCGAGCGTGCCGCCGCCTGCGCGAACCTGCATCAGCGGACCGGTGTTCTGCGCCACCAGAATGACGCCCTCGTCGTTCCACGTGCCGGCGTTCCGTGCAGACAGGGGCACATCGCATACCGTCTGGGGCGGACCACCGGTGATATCGATCTTCCTGAGCTTGGCATCTGCCGCGAAGAAGCCGACGAAGCGGCTATCGGGAGACCAGAATGGACCCGTGGCGCCGTTGGTCCCCGGTAACTCCTGCGCATCGTCACGGTCGAGTAGACGAATCGCGAGCGTGCGATCTCCTGATGACGACGCCACGAGGAAAACGATCTTGCGGCCGTCCGGTGACAGCGCCATCGACGTGCTCGTGCCTGGGATTGGCGAAAATATGTCGTTCGGGGGCGGCGTAACCGGGATGCGGATGCTCGACGGCGCTTCGGGAGGCCGCTCGGTGAAATGGATCGCGGCAACCACCGCGGCGGCAATCGCGGCGAGTGCTGCGACGCCCCACGCGACGCGCTGACCGCGCGCCGACGCGGGCGCGTGCTGCGCCTGCATCGACATCTGCGACGGCGGTGCAGACATAGCCTCGTCGATTTCGAGCCGCGCAGATCCGATGTCCGGAAGCCGCTTCTTTCGATCTTTTTCGAGGCACCGGCGCAACAAGGTCCGAATCGAAGGCGGCGTCGCGGCCGGGAGCATCGACCACTCCGGCTCCTTCATCAGCACCATCGCCAGCGTGTCGGAGACCTCGTCTGCCTCGAATGGCCGGCGGCCTGTCAGCATCTCGAAAAGCACGCAACCGAACGCCCACACGTCCGATCGCTTGTCCGCCACCTTGCCGCGCGCCTGCTCCGGCGACATGTACGCCGCGGTGCCGAGGATTGCGCCTGCGCCCGTCATCAAGGCCGGCGACGTGATCGTGGGAGACAGGGACGGTTCGGGCTGGCTGAAGCCAGCCCCTACGCGAGGTGGGTGGGGAACGCCCTCAGCCGGCCCGGTCAGCTTCGCCAGGCCGAAGTCGAGCACCTTGACGGTGCCGTCCGGCGTGATGCTGACGTTGGCCGGCTTCAGGTCCCGGTGGATGATCCCCTGCTCGTGCGCCGCTTCCAGCGCCTCGGCGATCTGCCGCGCCACCGCGAGCGCTTCCGCCACGGCCACGGGCCCCTGCGCCAGGCGATCGGCAAGTGTCTCGCCCGGCACCAGTTCCATCACCAGCGCGAGGCCCGCGTCCGCCTCCTCGACGCCGTAGATTTGCGCGATGTGGGGATGGTTCAGCGCCGCCAGCACCTGCGCTTCGCGCTGCAGCCGGGCAATGCGATCGGCCTCGTGGAGGACGCTGCCCGCCAGAATCTTGATCGCGACGTCGCGGCCCAGGCGCGGGTCGCGCGCCCGATACACCTCCCCCATTCCGCCCGCGCCGAGCACGGACAGGATTTCGTAGGGGCCGACGCGAGAGCCGGCGGCCAGGCTCATGAAGTGCGCGGATTATAGCCCGCGGTCGAAGGCGGCCAGCGTCTCGACGTGCGCCGTGTTGGGGAACAGATCGATACCCGAGAGGTGGCGCAGCGAGTAGTCCGCGTCGACGAGCGCCCGCGCGTCGCGCGCCAGCGTGGCGACGTCGCACGACACGTAGACGATGCGCCGCGGCCGCAGGCCAACGATCGCCCGCATCGCGTCTGGCGACATCCCGGTCCGCGGCGGGTCGACGATGAAGGTTTCGTCGGCGGCGGGGTTGTCGTGACGCAGGAAGTCCTCGACGCTGGTGCGCACGACGCGCGCGCGATCGGCATAAGGGCGCGCATTCTCCTCGAGGTTGTGACCGCTGACCGCATCGCCTTCCACGAGCGTCACCTGCGCGCCCCTCGCCGCCGCGAGCGACAGCCCGAAGAGGCCGACGCCGGCGTAAAGATCGACCGCGGGACCATCAGGCACGAGGCCGCCCACGCGCTGGACCAGCGATTCGAGCAGATACCGGTTCCCCTGGAAGAACGCGCGCGCGTCGCGGCGAAGCTGCAGCGTGCCGAGCGTGTCGGACACGATGCCGACGCCCGACAGCGTCTCGGTCGCGCGGCGGTCGAGCACCTGCGCCGACAACCCGGTAATGCCGTCCATCGCGAGGACCGCGAACACGCGCGCGTCGCTCCCCGGCTCCAGCTCGAGATGACACGCCCGCTCGGTCGCCGGGATGTTCTCGGCGATTTCGATCGACGTGAGGCCGCGAAGGCTGTCGGCGCGCAGCCTCTCCTCTGCCGCCTCGATCCACGCGGCGGTTGCCGGCAGCATCTGCGCGGTGGGACCGACGGTGCAGATCTCGTGGCTGCCTTCCCGCATGAACCCGATGCGGCCGCCGCGCACGTGCAGTCGCGCACGCATGCGATAGCCCTTTTCCGGAGACGCGAGGACGTCCGGCGCCGAATCGAGCGGCATCCGCCCGATGCGCGCGAACGCGTCGCGGACGATGTCGGCCTTCAGCTGGAGCTGCCGATCGTAGATGACGTGCGCGAGCACGTTGCCGCCGCAGCGCCAGTCGGCCGCCGCCTCGCGCCTGTCCGGCGACGGGGTCACGACGTCGACGGTCTCGGCGAACAGCACGCCCTTGCCCGACCGCTCGATGCGCGCGCGGACACGCTCGCCGGGAATGGCGCCCCAGACGAGCACGACCTGGCCGTTGTGCCGCGCGAGCATCCGGCCGCCGGCCGTTGGTTTCTCTATTTCAAGAGTCAGGAGCGAGTCGGGCATGATGGTCCGCCTGAAGGCGGACCCCACCGATGATCCTCGCCGGATGCGGCCGGTGTCCAGTAGTGGGGTCGGGCTTCGGCCGTCAGTCGGTGGGGTCCGGCTTAGCCGGACCTACTCGTACGAGATCGTCGGCAGCCCCGCGCGCTCGCGCAGCAATCGATCGACACACGCCTGGTGCGACTGACGATACGCGTCCGCGGGCATGCGCGCCCTGAACGGTTTCAACTCTTCGTCGGCTTCCTCCGACAACCGTTGAAGGGCGCGATCGTCGAGCTGCCGCCGCAGGGCCTCGACGAGCGAGCCGTCGAGCTGCTGCAGCCGATCGATCAGCGCGTCGCGCGCATCTCCGCGAACACCTTTCGATTTTGCGCGCGCCGCGTCGAGCTCGCGCACGAGGTCGTCGAGCACCGCGTCCAGCGAGCGGTCGCTTCCCGCGCGATGCGCCGTCAGGCGCGCGATGACGCGTTCCAGGTGCGCCGGGAGACTCGATCGCGGACCCGCAGGGTCCGAAGCGTCGGATCCCGGATCCCGGATCCCGGATCCCGACGCGCTCGCGCCCACGCCTACCGCCCGCCGCCACTCGTCGAACACGTCGAGCACGTCCGCCTCGCAGAACTCGATGCGTACGGGCCGGCGGCGCGGCCCCTTCGAGTAGTAGCGCTCGAAGTAGCGATCGATGCCGCGCATCGCCAGCTTCAGCGGAATGCCGCGCTCCGCCCAGCCGCACACCTGCTCGAACGCCGGTCCGACGATGCGAATCAGGTGGCCGTCGTTCTTGCGGCAGAGATAGGTCTCGAGCTCGCGGCAGTAGTCCTGCCCGCCATCCATCACGCCAGCCACCGCACTTCACCCGAGACGACGCGCACGATCCGATCGTCGGCGCGGACCAGCAACGCGCCCCTCGCGTCGATGTCGTGCGCGATGCCGCGCCGCGCGCCGCGTTCCTCGTCCCATTCGACCGTCCGGCCCATGTGCTGCGCCGCGCGGGCACGCCACGCGCCCAGCACGGCGTCGCTCACGCCGCGCCGCAGCATCTCGTAGCGATGCGCGAGCGCCGCCAGGCACTCGGCGAGCACCAGGCCTCGATCGACGCCGCGGCCAAGCTCGTCCTCGATGGATGTCGCGCGAGCGGCCACCTCGGGCGGATACGCAGCCGGGCGAAGGTTGATGCCAAAGCCGACGACGACGTGGTCGCCCGCCGCGGACGATCCGTGTTCAGCCAGAATGCCTGCGAGCTTGCGCGACCCGGCATAGACGTCGTTCGGCCACTTCACGCAGGGGCCCAGCCCCGTCGCGGCCTCGATGCCCTCGGCCAGCGCAACGCCCGCCGCAATCGTGATCAGCGGCAGGACGTGCTGCGGCGGCCGCAGGATGGCGGACACGTACAAGCCGGCGCCCGGCGGCGATGCCCAACTCCGTCCGCGACGGCCGCGTCCCGCCGATTGCGCGTTGGCCGCAACGACGCTCCCTTCGGGAGCGCCTCCGTCGGCTGCCGCCATCGCCACGTCGTTGGTGGACGCAACCTCCTCGTGCCACGAGAGGCGCTGCGCGAAGGGACCCAGCCGTC